>Ga0307966_1000107_pt1 | contig 65702 bp, 70 predicted proteins | sample OrgLakmetagen646_FD_203141 | JGI IMG/M metagenome (GOLD analysis project Ga0307966, IMG submission 203141) | Saline water microbial communities from Organic Lake, Antarctica - #646 | ecosystem: Environmental > Aquatic > Non-marine Saline and Alkaline > Saline | place: Antarctica: Organic Lake... | reverse complement strand
CAAACCGATAAATTATTCATACCAAATGGATTGTATCCATTAATTAATGGTGATGAGTTTAACCATAGGTAATCTCTTAACCAACCCATGATATAGTTTGAAGATTCGTTAAATTAATTTTTTTATAATTGAAAGCATTTATTAGATAACATTGTACAGAAACAAAAAACTCTTGTTGTTACACTAAATGTTTTTTTGTGTTATTGGTTCCTACTTATAAAAGAAATTAATCTCACTCGTTATGTCACATGTAGTTACTTCTATTCTTTAATAGCATTAATGATAGGAAATTCAATTAAATCCGGGGAAAGATATATATTAAATTTTACTCTTTTGACCATAACTTTAAGAATTGACAATTTATTTGAAATGAACTCTTTTACTAGCGATTTCTTTTTTTAGATACGAGTATGATAAATTTTGTTCAATTTAAACAAGTTAATTTCTTAATGTAAAATCAATCGCTTAAAACTCTTTTTTATATCTTTGTTATTGACAAGAAAGAAATTATTCAATATGATACGATCAATAACTTAGTTTTATAGGAAAATCTAAAGAATCTTCTAAATGTTTTAAAATTAATCGAATACTTAAAAAAAAATCGCAAGTGTAATGATATTATGAATTAGATGAACGTTGATTAATTTTTCTTTCTTTTCTTCCTTAAATTCTAAACTCGATTTTAAACATTAATTTTACTCGAATATATCATTATACATAAACAAAATTAATAGAATTATGCCAAAATTAAAAACTCGTAAAGCTGCAGCCAAACGATATAAAATTACAGGAAATGATAATTATTTACGTCGTCACGCGTATAAAGGTCATTTACTAATGCACAAATCAAATAAGCAGAAACGTAAATTGTCACAAGTTTGTTGTGTTAAAAAAAGTGATACAAATGCGATCAAATTAATGTTACCTTATTAATATAATAATAAAATAAAATGGTTAGAGTAAAACGTGGTAATGTAGCCCGAAAACGTCGTAAAAAAATCTTATCACTAGCAAGTGGATATCGAGGGGCTCACTCTGTTTTATTCAGAGTTGCAAATCAACAAGTTATGAAAGCTTTAAGATATTCATATATTGGTCGAAAACAAAAAAAACGGATTTTTAGAAAAATTTGGATTAGTCGAATCAACGCTACTTCGAGATTAAATGGTATCTCATATAGCCAATTAATAAATAAATTTAAAAAATCTAATATTGATTTAAATCGTAAGATGTTATCCCAGATTGCTATTCTAGATAGTTCAACGTTTAAATCATTAATTGAAATGTCTAATTAAAAATTTTATCTAATTTGATTTTACTTTGAACTATAATTCGACGTAAATTTAAATTAGATAAAATTTTCACTAAATTTTGCTACTATGAATACTAATGCTAATAATGATTTAGAGAATTTAATCGAAAATTTGCCGTCCTTTATTCAAGACTACCTTAACCAACATCCGTCGAAAGATGAACTAATTGAGATCATCCTCGATCTAGGACGTCGTCCCGAAGCCCGATTTAACCATGGACCGGAATACTTATCACAAAAAATTATTTCATGGCAAGATATTGACTTTATTACTCAACGAATTAGTAAATTTAGTAATGAAAATCGAGCTGGTATTGAAAGAACATTACATCGAATTAGTTGTATTAGAAATCGACAATTTTTAATTAATGGTCTAACTTGTCGAATTGGTCGTGCTATATTTGGAACAATTTCTGTAATTCGTGATTTATTAGAATCTGAGAAATCAATTTTAATTTTAGGAAAACCAGGTGTTGGTAAAACAACAATTATTCGAGAAATTGGTCGAGTTTTAGCGGATGAAATCGAACAAAGAGTTATTATTATTGATACATCAAATGAAATCGCAGGGGATAGTGATATTCCACATTTTGGAATTGGTCGAGCAAGACGAATGCAAGTTTCGAAAACTGAATTACAACATCAAGTAATGATTGAAGCGGTTGAAAATCATATGCCACAAGTTATTATTATTGATGAAATTGGAACAGATTTGGAAGTTTTAGCGGCTCGAACAATAGCCGAAAAAGGTGTAAAACTTGTTGGTACAACTCATGGAAATTGTTTGGAAAATTTAATTAAAAATCCTTCATTGGCAGAGTTGATTGGGGGAATTCAATATGTCACATTAAGTGATGAAGAAGCGAAACGAAGAGGAACTCAAAAAAGTATTTTAGAACGAAAAGGTTATCCAACTTTTGAACTTATAATCGAAATTAACAGTCCAAATTCTTGGACTATTCATGAAGATGTAAGTTATTCTGTTGATTTATTACTTCGAAACGTTTTCGAAAATGAACAAATTCGTAAAATATCTTTACCAGAAAAAGTTGAAATACGATGTCAAAATTCCAGTTTTCAATCTAATTTTCCTTTAAAAATGCCAAGAAATTCCGCAAAAAATATCACCAGCTCAAAGAGGGTATGGACAGACGTTAATACCTTTAACAATCAAAAACCATTAAAAATTGCATCCAAAAATTTAATTATTTATTCTTACTCAATTTCCAATAATTTTATTAAAGAAGCAATGGCTAAATTAAATATCCGACTTATTTTAACAAACGATATTCGAAAAGCCAGTCTAATAATTGGATTAAAAAAACATTTAAAACATAATTTAAAATTGAAAAAATTAGCACAACAAAAGCATATTCCGATCTATTCGTTAAATCAATTAAGCATTTATCAATTCTTAAAATTGATACAAAATTTGAATTGACATAAGTTTTTACTTTTGACTATAAATAAATATCTGTATTTACACTAGACTCCAATTCTATGGCAAAATTATTATTGTTTTCTACTTGGTTTTTTATCAATATTGATTTAGTTTTGTTAAAGTTTGGTAGAAAAACTATAATGGAATTCTTTTCTTTTGCTTACTAATTATGGAGACGATCAAAGTAAAAAAATTTAAAATCTTTCCTTTAAACTATTTAATCCGTTTCTAATAAAGACGATAACTTTTTTGAAAAATAAACGATCACAAATAAATAAAAAAATAGTTAAAAATTATTTAGATTTCCAAGGCGAAAGCTGTCTTTAAATCTAAATTAAAACCAAGTTGAAAGATTCAATATAATCTTTTAGAATTTATTTTAAAACTTCAAAATCATATTAATTCTCAACTTGGTTTGAAGACAAAATTATCAGTTAAATTTTAAAATCAAAATTTTTTATTTTTCAGATTCTACTTCAACTAATTCGTCCAACGCAAAATTATTTGTATTAGTACCACTATAATTTACATTTTCAAAACGAACTACAGCTGGATATCGAATTCCACTTTGATCTACCGTTGCTACTGTTCCTGTTTGATTAAACCAATATGATTCTTTTCTAAGAATTTTAACAACTGAACCTCTGTTTATCATAGAATTTTTAATGAGAATATATAATAAGGATTGATAATATTTATCTTAATTGAAAAGTGTATAATTTAACAATAAAATTTTAAAGATGGTTGGGTTCAAGTCACACAATATGTTATTATATAATCAAGAATAAATATATATAAAAATTAAGATTAAAAAATATGGACCGTAACACAATAAAAAAAATCCTTATTGGATTATTAGTTTCTGCCTGTATATTCATAGGTATTAGAATGTCAAATGTTACAGACATTTTAAATAATTCAAATACATCGACGACGGAAATTAATACAAATTCTAGTAGTTCTCGTATGACTTATGGCCGATTCTTAGAATATTTAGAATTAGGTTGGATTAAACAAGTTGATTTATATGACAATAGTCGAAATGCAATGGTGTTAGCCTCAAGCCCAGAATTAGGAAACCGTCCACAATCAATTCGAGTGGAAATTCCAGTGGGTGCATCTCAACTAATTCAAAAATTAAAAGAATATAATATTGATTTTGATGCGCATCCTATGCCACGCAAAAGTCTTCTTGTAACAATTGCAAGTAATTTAATTCTACCATTAATTTTCATTGGTGGTTTAATATTCTTCTTCCAAAATTCAGAGAATTTTTCACAAAATTCAGGAAATTCCCCAATGAATTTAGGTAAATCTCCAGCTCGATTTGATCAGAACCCAGACACAGGAATTACATTTGATGATATTGCTGGAATTGATGAAGCGAAAGCAGAGTTCGAAGAAATTGTTTCATTTTTAAAAGAACCTGAAAGATATACATTAGTTGGTGCTAAAATACCCAAAGGTGTTTTATTAGTGGGACCTCCAGGAACAGGTAAAACTTTATTAGCTAAAGCAATTGCAAATGAAGCAAGTGTTCCATTCTATAGTGTTGCAGGTTCAGAATTCGTAGAAATGTTTATTGGTATCGGAGCTGCTCGAATCCGTGATTTATTTAAGAAAGCTTCTGAAAATACACCTTGTATTGTTTTTATTGATGAAATCGATGCAGTTGGACGAGAACGTGGTTCTGGTGTTGGTGGTGGAAATGATGAACGGGAACAAACTTTAAATCAGCTATTAACAGAAATGGATGGTTTCAAAGAAAATAAAGGTGTTATCGTAGTAGGTGCAACGAACCGAGTTGACATTTTAGATGCAGCACTATTACGTCCCGGTCGTTTTGATAGACAAATTACTGTAGGACTACCAGATCGCTTAGGTCGATTAGGGATTTTAAAAGTTCACGCACGTAATAAACCATTAAATGAAGATGTGTCATTAGTTCAATTAGCCAATAGAACACCAGGGTTCTCAGGTGCTGATTTAGCAAACTTGTTGAATGAATCTGCAATTTTAGCAACACGTTATAAGAAAACATCAATTAGTAAAAACGAAGTTAATGAAGCCGCAGATCGTATTATTGGTGGTATTGCGGGTTCAGCAATGGAAGATACGAAAAATAAAAAGTTAATTGCATATCATGAAGTTGGTCATGCCATTGTTGGTTCATTATTAGAAAATCATGATGCAGTTGAAAAAGTAACGTTAATTCCTCGTGGTGGGGCTAAAGGCTTAACATGGTTTGCACCAGAAGAAGATCAAATGTTAGTTTCACGTTCTGAATTATTAGGACGGATTATTACTACACTTGGTGGTCGAGTAGCTGAACAAGTTGTTTTTGGTGATCCTGAAATTACTACTGGTGCCAGTAGTGATTTACAACAAGTAACAAACATTGCCCGTCAAATGGTAACACGCTACGGTATGTCAAGCATTGGACCAATCGCACTTGAAGACGGTAATAATGAACAAATCTTTGTTGGAGGAAATGACGATGCCATTAGTGATCGAATTGATGCTGAAGTGTGTAAAATTGTTAACCACTGTGAACAAGTTGCAACAAAAATTGTTTTAGACAATCGCGTTATCATTGATTTAATAGTAGAGAAATTATTAGATGCAGAAACACTTACAGGTGAAGAATTCCGTGAACTTGTAAATCAATATACAATTCCACCAATTAAGAAATAAGAAAAAACATTACTTTGTTATTTATTCTTATTACTAAAATTTAGTAATAAGAATAAATGAATCCATATTTTTTATCTATTTTTTAGCAAATAAATCTTTAGATTCAGCGATTGCTTCTTTTAATGCTGATTCAGCTTCATCAGTAAATTGATTTGTTGAAGTAACAATATCAATGTATTGTTTTTTCGATGCTGCTAAATATGAGATTAAACTTGCACAATACTTTTTAACATCACCAACCGGTAAATCATCTAAGAAGCCATTAATCCCTGTGTAAATTAGAGCTACTTGTTGTGCTACTGATAATGGCGAACTTTGTGGTTGTTTTAAAACTTCACGTAAACGTGTTCCACGAGCTAACTGCTTTTGTGTTGCTTCATCTAAATCTGACGCAAATTGAGAGAAAGCTTCTAACTCAGCAAATTGAGCTAATTCTAATTTTAATTTACCAGCAACTTTTTTCATTGCTTTAGTTTGAGCTGCTGAACCTACTCGTGATACTGAAATACCAACGTTGATAGCTGGACGAATACCTGAGTTAAACAAATCATTCGATAAGAAAATTTGCCCATCTGTAATTGAAATTACATTTGTAGGAATATAAGCTGAAACATCACTTGCTTGAGTTTCAATGATTGGAAGTGCTGTCATACTACCACCACCTAAAGCATCACTTAATTTGGCTGCACGCTCTAATAAACGCGAATGTAAATAGAATACATCACCAGGGTAAGCTTCACGTCCTGGAGGACGACGTAATAATAATGACATTTGACGATATGCCATTGCTTGTTTAGTTAAATCATCGTAAATAACTAGTGTTGCTTTTCCTTTATACATGAAGTATTCTGCAAGAGCAGCACCAGCATATGGAGCAATGTATTGTAATGTCGCAGGATCATTTGCACTGGCTGCTACAATAATCGTATAACCCATTGCACCTTTTTCTTCTAAAACATTTACAACCTGAGCAATTGTTGAGGCTTTTTGACCAATACCTACATAAACACAAACAACATCTTCTGTTTTTTGATTAATGATTGTATCAATTGCAATTGCCGTTTTACCTGTTTGACGATCACCAATAATTAATTCTCGTTGACCACGACCAATTGGAATCATTGCATCAATTGATGTAATACCAGTTTGTAATGGTTCACATACAGATTTTCGACTAATAATACCTGGTGCCATTGCTTCAAGTAATTGACTATCACTACTTGCAATTTCACCTTTACCATCAATCGGTACCCCTAAAGCACTTACAACTCGTCCTAAGAACGCGTCACCTGTAGGAATTTGAGCAATACGACCTGTTGATTTTACAGTACTACCCTCTAGGATTTGACGTCCCGTACCCATTAATACAACACCCACATTATCATTTTCTAAGTTTAAAGCAATACCAATTGTTTTGTCTTCAAACTCTAGAAGTTCACCACTCATTGCTTGGTCAAGACCATAAACTCGAGCAATACCATCACCAACTTGTAAAACAGTACCAATATTATCTACTTTAACATCTTGATCGTATTGTTCAATTTGTTCACGTATAATACTACTAATTTCGTCTGGCCGAATATTTATCATTGTATTTTGAAATATAAAAAGTTAATAAAGTTTTTTATAATTAAATTTCTAAAACAGTATCCAAGTGTTTAGCTAACTGTTGTAGTTGATTTTTAATTGTAAAATCAATAATTTTCGATTCTGTTTTAATTAAAAATCCACCAATTAAGCTTGGATCTTCATTAATTACTAAGCGAATTTCACGTGCGTTTGTTAATTCTTTTAATTTTTCAATTAATGTATTTTTTTGTGAATCGGTAAAAGCTGCTGCTGTCGAAACTTCAATCATTTTAATTGAAGCCGTTTGATACACTAATTCTAAATAAATATTAATAACATCACGTAATAGATTAATACGACCACGTTCAACTAAAACCATTAAAAATTTAAATGTTTCAGTATTAATTTGTGATTTTATTGTTTTCTCTAAAATTTCGCATTTTGCGGATGTTTTAACAACAGGACTATTTAAATAATCTGTTAAATCCGATGCTTCATCAAGAAAAACATCTAAATTTTGAAAATCTGCTGTAATTTGATGCATGATATTCTTCTCAACTGAGAAATCAAATAATGCACGTGCATAAGGAGATGCGATTTTCGCTGTTAATGGGTTTCCACTCATAATAAATCTCCTTCTAATTTATTAATAGTTTCATTAATTAAGGTAGTTGCACGATCTTTTGATTTAAATGTTTCTTGTGCACGACTTACTGTTCGTTGTAATACAAGAGCAGTAATTTGTTGTTTAATCTCGATAAAGATTTGACGTTCTTTTGATCTAAATGTTGCTAATGCACGTTCGAAACGAACTGTTAGATCTTTTTTTGCCTGGAAAGCATCTGATTCAAGTAATAATTTCTTAGTTGCAATCGTTTCGTTTTTGATTTCACTAATAACTAGGTTAGCTTGATTTAGTTGCTTTTGTGCTTCGTCTAAACGTTTTTGTGCTTCATTTAAACGATCTTCGGCATCTTGAACACCATTTACAATTGTCGTTTTTCGCTCTTCTAACAATGATCCTAAAAAGTCTTTACCTGTATAAACTAAAATTGCAAGTAATACAAGAATGTTAATTAGACCAGTTTCTAGGATATCTGTATTTAAGCTAATACCTTCATGTTTGGCAAGTAATGTAAAAATTTGATCAAAATTTTCCATATTTTCGAGTTTTTATTTAAACTGTTCACTTATAAAAAGGAAAATTACATCTGACAAAAAATTTAAATTGCTAATCTCTTTTCAATATTTGAACATAGTGATTGGACAATTTCATCCAAACTATTGAGAGCAATATCTTTTTTAGTAAGAAGATCTTTTGTAATAGTATCTAATAAATTATCAATATATTTTTGAGAAATATTTAATTCAACTTCTAAGATTTCTTTATGAATTTTTTGTGAGTTTGTAATTTCTAATTGGGCTTCTTTACGTACGCTATCTAATTCTTGTTCATATTGCGTTGTTAAAGTATTGGCTTTAGCTAATATTTCTGACGCTTTACTAAGATTTGTTAGAATGTATTCTTTACGCTCTTCAATAACTGTTAATAATGGGTTATATAAAATAATATTTAAAATAACCATTAATAATAAAAATTGAATTGCGACTAACGGTAAAGTTGCATCAATATCAAATAATCCACCAGGTCCACTAACTTCTGAACTTGAAATTAATATTGAAAAATTAATCATATAAAATCTATATGTTTTGCTATAGAATTAAAAATTTTTAGTAAAGACTCACGAATAAGTCTTTACCATTTTAAGTGACAATTTTACACTTCTGTTCTAATAGAAATGTAAATCGTTTTATTAAGTGTTGAATGGGTTAGCAAATAATAATGCTAAAGCTACAACAAGACCATAAATTGTTAATGCTTCCATGAAAGCTAAAGATAACAATAATGTACCACGAATTTTGTTTTCAGCTTCTGGTTGACGTGCAATACCTTCAACAGCTTGACCTGCAGCGTTACCTTGACCAATACCAGGACCGATAGCAGCTAAACCAATTGCTAAACCAGCAGCAATAACAGAAGCAGCAGAAATAATAGAATCCATAATAAATTTTCAGTTGTAAATATGTATATAATTTTTAAAAAATCTAATTGAGATTAGCAAAAAAAGTTATTCAAGAGCTTCTACAATATATGCAGCGGCTAATGTTGAGAAGATTAACGCTTGTACTGAACCTGCAAAAATTCCTAATAACATAATTGGTAAAGGAATTACCAACGGAACTAATGAAGTTAATACAGTGATTGTTAATTCATCTGCTAAAACGTTTCCAAATAATCGGAAACTTAATGATAATGGTTTTGTAAAATCTTCTAAAATATTAATTGGTAGAAGAAGTGGAAGAGGTTGAATATAACGTTTGAAATATCCAAACCCTTTTTTACTTAAACCTGCATAGAAGTAGGCAAATGAAGTTAATAAAGCTAATGCAACTGTTGTATTAATATCATTCGTTGGAGCTGCCAATTCACCTTCCGGTAATTGAATTAATTTCCAAGGAACAATTGCACCAGCCCAATTACAGCCAAAAATAAAGAAGAATAATGTTCCAATAAATGGAATCCATTCTTTATAGAAGCTTTCACCTAGTTGATCTTTAGCAATGTCAGTAACAAAATCGACTGCGGCTTCCATAAAATTTTGGAAACCATGTGGAATTCGTTCAGCGTTAGCTGTACCTAAGAATGAAAATACTAATAAAATTAGTACAACAAACCAAATAACTACAAGAACTTGACCATGTACTAAAAACCCTGCAAGATCCCAGTAAAAATGTTTTCCAACTTCTGCTTCCGCTAAAAGTGTAAACGTATTTGAATAAAAAATTTCTGGGTACATAAAATCTAACCAATTTAGTAAATTACCCAATATTAAAAAATATACAGGAACATTTTATATTATAAAAAACTCTAAACTATTTTAGGGATATATTTATAAAAAAGCTTTGAAATTTTTATTTTAACCATTCATAACCTTTACTTTCTAATTCTTTGGCTAATTCAGCAGATCCAGTTTTTACAATTTTTCCATTTTGAATTACATGAACATAGTCTGGTTTAATATAATCCAATAAACGTTGATAATGAGTAATAAGTAAAATAGACTTTGAAGAATCCATAAAATTATTAATCCCCATTGAAATTGTTTTTAAAGCATCAATATCTAATCCAGAATCTGTTTCATCAAGAATGGCTAATTCTGAATCTAATAGAATCATTTGAAGAATTTCATTTCGTTTTTTTTCTCCACCTGAAAACCCTTCATTAACATTTCGGCTTAAAAAAACTGGTGACATACTAACCAATTTTAATTTCTCATTAATGACACTTAAGAATTCGATTGGATCAATTTCAGGCTTATTATAAAACTTCTGCTTTGAATTATAAGCTAATCTTAAAAAATCTTCATTACTAACCCCAGGAATTTCAATCGGATATTGAAACGCTAAAAAAATTCCTAAATGTGATCGTTGTTCTGGTTCAAGATCCAGAATACTAGATCCTTTAAAAAGAATATCACCATTTGAAATAGAATAAGCGGGATGACCTGCTAAAACTTTTGAAAAAGTACTTTTACCAGAACCATTTGGTCCCATGATTGCATGAATTTCACCTTTATTAATTGTTAAATTTAAATTTTTTAAAATTTCGTTATCGTTAATTGAAACATGTAAGTTTTTGACTTCTAATAGAGGAGAATTTAAATTCATTATCCAACACTTCCTTCTAATTTTAAGGTTAATAATTTGTCTGCCTCTGCAGCAAACTCTAAAGGTAATTTTGTAAATATTTCACGACAGAATCCACTTATCATTAATTCGACAGCTTTTTCTAAACCAATTCCACGTTGTAAAAAGTAGAAAATTTGTTCTTCACCAATTTTTGAAGTTGAAGCTTCATGTTCAATTTTTGTTGTTGAATTTTGAACAGAAATATATGGGAATGTATTTGCGTTAGATAAACTTCCAATCAATAATGAATCACATTGAGAATAGTTTCTAGCTCCAACAGCTTTATTTGTGACATTCACAAATCCTCGATAACTATTTTTTGATTTTCCCGCAGAGATACCTTTTGAAATAATTCGACTTCGTGAATTTTGTCCAATATGTATCATTTTTGTTCCAGTATCAGCTTGTTGATAATTATTTGTTAATGCAACAGAATAAAATTCTCCTTGTGAATTGTTCCCCATTAATATACAACTTGGATATTTCCAAGTAATTGAAGATCCAGTTTCCACTTGAGTCCATGAAATCTTTGAATTCACACCAGCACATAATCCTCGTTTCGTTACAAAATTATAAATACCACCACTTCCAAACTCATCACCTGAATACCAATTTTGAACAGTTGAATATTTAATTGTAGCATTTTCAAATGCTATTAATTCAACGATCGCAGCATGTAATTGATTTGTATCATATTGAGGTGCTGTACAACCTTCTAGGTAATTTACGTAACTATTTTTTTCTGCAATAATTAGAGTTCGTTCAAACTGTCCCGAATTTTGATCATTAATTCTAAAATAAGTTGAAAGATCAAGTGGACAAGTTATATCTTGAGGAATATAACAGAATGATCCGTCTGTAAATACAGCCGAATTTAAAGCGGAAAAATAATTATCTCCTAGTGGAACAACAGATCCTAAATATTTTTCGATTAATTTGGGATAATCTTTAATCGCTTCTGAAATAGAGCAAAAAATTACTCCAACTTTACTTAACTCTTCTTGGAATGTTGTTCCAATTGAAACACTATCAAAGACAACATCAATAGCAACATTTGCTAGCCGCTTTTGCTCATTAAGTGAAATTCCTAATTTTTCAAAGGTTTTAAGTAGCTCAGGATCAACTTCACTCATATCTTTAAGTTTACTTTGTGATTTAGGAGCCGAATAATAAGTTACATCTTGATAATTAATTTGTGGAAATTTTAAATAAGGCCACTCTGGTTCAGTCATTTGTTTCCATCTCTTAAATGCCTTTAAGCGGAAGGTAAGTAGAAAAGAAGATTCTTGCTTTTTTTCGGAGATTAATCGAACCGTATTTTCATTTAATCCTTTTTCAATAATATCTTTTTCAATTTCTGTTGAAAATCCATACTGGTAAGTTTTATTTACCAGTTTAGTTATATTTGTGTTCAAAACTTTATTTGATTTATTAATCATGATTCTTTTAAAAATAAATATATTTATAAAAATTTGTATCAGGTTAGCTATTAGATATAATTATAAAAAAAAATTTAAAACATGGAATATGAAATTAACAATTTGAATAAAGTTTATTCTAAAAAGTTATTGGTTTGTTAAGTTAAATATATACGTATTGAATAATAAAAACAGATTATAATTAATATCAAGGTTGTTAATTAATTTTAATTAAATTCAACCGACAGAACTAATTTATATTCTAAATTAGTTAAATATCTATTATATATTGCCTTTTTATTCTAAGGAGAAATCAATGTCTCAATCTGTATCAGAACGGACTCGAATTAAAAGTGACCGTTACGAATCTGGTGTAATTCCTTACGCTAAAATGGGTTACTGGGATGCTTCATACGCAGTAAAAACTACTGATATTCTTGCTTTATTCCGTATCACACCACAACCAGGTGTAGATCCAGTTGAAGCAGCAGCAGCAGTAGCTGGTGAATCTTCTACAGCAACTTGGACAGTTGTATGGACTGATTTATTAACAGCTTGTGATCGTTACCGTGCGAAAGCGTACCGTGTAGATCCAGTTCCAAACTCAACAGATTCATTCTTCGCGTTCATCGCGTACGAATGTGATTTATTTGAAGAAGGTTCTTTAGCTAACTTAACAGCTTCTATTATTGGTAACGTATTCGGATTTAAGGCTGTATCAGCTTTACGTTTAGAAGATATGCGTATTCCTCACTCATACTTAAAGACTTTCCAAGGTCCTGCTACAGGTATCGTTGTAGAGCGTGAGCGTTTAAACAAATACGGTGTTCCTTTATTAGGTGCTACAGTAAAACCTAAATTAGGTTTATCTGGTAAAAACTACGGTCGTGTAGTTTTCGAAGGTTTAAAAGGTGGTTTAGACTTCTTAAAGGATGATGAGAATATTAACTCACAACCATTTATGCGTTGGAGAGAGCGTTTCTTAAACTGTATGGAAGGTATTAACCGTGCTTCAGCTGCTACAGGTGAAGTTAAAGGTTCGTACTTAAACGTTACAGGTGCTACAATGGAAGACGTTTACGAACGTTCTGAGTACGCTAAAGAAGTAGGTTCTGTAATTATCATGATCGATTTAGTAATGGGTTATACAGCAATTCAAAGTATTGCTTTATGGGCTCGTGACAACGATATGTTATTACATTTACACCGTGCTGGTAACTCAACTTACGCTCGTCAAAAGAATCATGGTATTAACTTCCGTGTAATTTGTAAATGGATGCGTATGTCTGGTGTAGATCATATCCACGCTGGTACAGTTGTAGGTAAATTAGAAGGTGATCCTTTAATGATTAAAGGTTTCTACGATACTTTACGTTTAACAACATTAGAAGTTAACTTACCTTATGGTATCTTCTTCGAAATGCCATGGGCGTCTTTACGTCGTTGTATGCCAGTTGCTTCAGGTGGTATCCACTGTGGTCAAATGCACCAATTAGTACATTACTTAGGTGATGATGTTGTATTACAATTCGGTGGTGGTACAATTGGTCACCCTGATGGTATTCAAGCAGGTGCTACAGCTAACCGTGTTGCTTTAGAAGCAATGGTATTAGCTCGTAACGAAGGTGCTGACTACTTCAACAATGAAGTTGGTCCTCAAATTTTACGTAATGCTGCTAAAACATGTGGTCCATTACAAACAGCTTTAGATTTATGGAAGGATATTAGTTTCAACTATACTTCTACAGATACAGCTGATTTCGCTACAACACCAACAGCAAACGTATAATAAGTTACTTTTAAAAAAATTAAAGGAGTATTTGAATAGTGAGACTTACACAAGGTTGTTTCTCGTTCTTACCAGATTTAACTGATCAACAAATTGAAAAACAAGTAACGTACGCAATCGCTAAAGGTTGGGCAATGAACGTTGAGTGGACAGATGATCCACATCCACGTAACCAATACTGGGAATTATGGGGTTTACCTTTATTCGATATTAAAGATCCAGCATCTGTAATGTTTGAATTAGCGGAAGCTCGTAAAGCATGTGCAGCTGGTTACATCCGTATGAATGCATTCGATGCAAGCTACGGTGTAGAAAGTTGTGTTATGTCATTTATCGTTAACCGTCCTACTAGTGAGCCTGGCTTCTACTTAGAACGTAACGAACAAGCTGGTCGTATGATCCGTTACACTATCAAGTCTTATAGTGTACAAGCTAACCCAGAAGGTGGTCGTTACTAATTTTAATTTTAAAAATTAAAATTCTGTACAAGAAAATCATAGATATTAATAATTTAATATCTATGATTTTTTCATTCTATCGCGAAATATTTTTTCATTCAATTTAGAACTTTTTTCAAAGGTAATAATAATATTAATTAATAAAAATTTTATTAATCGAAATAAGTAAAATAAATATCTTACTTATTTCGATCAAGCTAGTTTAGTCTACTCTTAATTGACCTTTAATAATACTATCGGTCAATGAATTTAAAATTAATTTAATTGATCGTACCGCATCATCATTTCCTGGAATTGGAATATCAACTAATTCTGGATCACAATTTGTATCTAAAATTGAAATAATTGGAATTCCTAATTTTCTACATTCTAGAATAGCTGTCATTTCTCGTTTCTGATCAACAATAATTGCAACATCAGGTTTGTCAGACATTGTTTTAAGACCATCTAAATGTTTCCGTAATTTAGATAATTCTTTTAAACGAATTGCAACTTCTTTTTTAGTTAATAAACTAAAAGTTCCATCAGCTTCTTGTTTTTCTAACTCTTTTAAACGCTTAATTCGTTCTTTTACAGTTGTCCAATTTGTTAACATCCCTCCAAGCCAACGATGATTTACGTAATATGAACTACAACGCTTAGCTTCTTGAGCGATTAACGTTGTTGCTTGCCGTTTAGTACCCACAAATAAGAATGTTTTTCCTTCACTTGCTGCTGACTCAACATAATTATTTGCGGCTTTTAATAAAGTCGCTGATTGAATCAAATCTAAAATGTGAATATTGTTAACTTCACTGTAAATATAAGGGAACATTTTTGGATTCCAGCGATGAGCTTTGTGACCAAAATGAACACCTGCTTCTAATAATTGAGATAAACTAATATCAGACATAAAATTTTAAATTACTTAATTAAATATATATATAGATTTATAGAATTAAATATAACAAATATTAACTAACTTGTCTAGATTTTTGTGGAAGATCTTCTAAGCTTTCTTGTAGTACATTAGTTAGGTTTGCTTTGCGCTCAAATTTCTGGAACGAATTCGCATAATTTTGTGCTCCAGTACCGGAAGGAATTAAATGTCCAATAATAATATTTTCTTTTAATCCACGCAGCCAATCAATTCTACCTTCAATCGCTGCTTTCGTTAGCACACGAGTTGTTTCTTGAAAACTAGCCGCAGAAATAAAACTTGGATTGTTTAAAGCTGCTTTTGTAATACCTAGTAATAATGGGATATAGTAAGCAACTTGTTTCATTTCCATTTGAATAATTTCATTGATATACTGAATATGATACAAATCAATAACTTCTCGTCTTAATAACGGTGTTTCACCTTCATAAGTAATTAAAACTTTTGTAGTCATCTGTTTAATAATTACTTCTAAATGTTTATCATTAATTGTTACACCTTGCGACTGATAAACAGACTGAACAGAATTTAAAATAAATAATTGAACTTTCTTAAAACTTTTATAACTTCCTTCATAATTTTTAATTAAGCGATTATATTTGAATCTTTTTGTTTGATCACAGATAAAATATTTAACTGAACCATAGTAATTAAAATATACCTTTAATAATTTATGAGGATTAATTTTGTCATTTTCTTGAATAGAGGTCCCTAATTTTTTAAATTCAAAATTCGTATCTAAGCTTGTTTTTTGAATTAAAAGACCTTTCTTTTGACTTGTTGGAACACGTTTCATAACTAGATTCTTTTTCCGTGCTTCAAGAATTTCTTCAATTCGTGGTAAACCTTGAACAATGTCACCTGTAATTTCCTTTTCCAAATTTAGTAACCCAATCGTTTTTCCTGCTTCGATAAATTCGGTATTTTTACAAAAAACACTGTTAACATCTTGTTCAAAATAATCTTCGGTAATTGAATATAACCCAATTGATTTAGTTGACTTTGTAAAAGGTTGTTCTACAAATTTTAATAACGTTAATTGGTGATTAAATTGATCTTTCTGTCCTTTTTCATTGATATTAGAACTTTGTAATAATAATGTTCGTTCAATTTTTTTATTATCTAATTTTTTTAAAGAATCAGATCTAAGTAAACGTTGAATTTGTAAATTTGAAGTTTTACGGCTTATACTAAATTTTTTAAAAAATTGAGGAACTAGACAACTATAAAGTTTTCCATTATTTTTTATAAATAATTTTGAAAATTCGGATTTAATACTAGATTTCGAATTTGATGTAGAATGAGTTTTTAGCTTCTGTTTAACAGATAATTTAGCAATATTATGATAATTTAATGCTACATTTCGATTGGTTTGAAAATTCGATAGAATGCGAGATCCAGAAACTAATTTATATTGGAAATTAGTTTTTAAGCTTAAATTCTCATTTTTACAATTTGGGAAAAAATAGGGTCTCCCTTTTTGAATAGTGAAAATGTTATTATTTTCAATAATAATTTTACCAGTTTTTGCTAAATCATCTTTCGAAACAATAAAATCATTTAATTGTTTATTTGAAACTTCTGATTTTTTTACTGTTAAACAATCACTGTTTGAGATTAAAAAAATCTGTTTAGTATTCTGTTTTTTAATTTTAAATTTGACAATTTCTAATGAGTTAGACGTTACAGCTTCTAAGTATCCTAAAATTGTATAGTTACTGATAAATTGGTTTTCTTGAATTAAAAGACAAGATTGAATCTGTTGATAACGTAAATTTGGGTTAATATAATTTGTAAATTTAAGCTTTTCAATAACGTCAAAATTAATATAGCCAAATTTTCGATTATTCGACAATCTAATGTTTATATTCTTATCTAACGCTTTATTAGTTTTAAAGATTAAAAGATTTGAAATTAAGTTTAAACGTTTTGTACCTTTAATCCATTGATTAGATTTATACGAATAAATTGATTTTGGGATTAAATTAAACGTTGAATTATTAGTATTTTTTAATGAAGAAGCTAGATAATTATCATTAGATCGATTAAATTCATAAATTTCAATGGGTCGAACTAATAGTTGATCTGTATTTTTTCCATTAATTTGTTCGCAAAACGATAATGTTTTAACTATGATATTTGAAAAAATATTTTCACCAGGATAATAAAGCTTTTTGAAAGTCTTTTTAAATTTTTTTCCCTCATATACTAACCCAGACTTAATGATAATTGTTTTAATAACATTGTTTTTTTGAATTATACTTACTAATCCACAAGTTTTTGAAAATAACCCTGGAATTAGTTCAAATCCTTCTGAAATAAAATCACCATGTTCTACAAGTGAAATATTTGGTTCACAATTAACCTCATGAAATTCTTCACTTAACCAAATTAATGTTCTATGTCGAACAATAGAATTATAATTTTTATTCCGGTTTAAACGATTATAGTAGGAAATAGCGTCTGTTTGTTTAGTAATGTTAATTAAATTTCTAAAATTATAAAATATTGTACCACCTGTTAATACTTGAAATGAATTTGAAATTAATGTTCCAACTGTCTCATTTCGTGTTAACTGTAAATAATTTTTTGAATTATTTTGATAAATATTTAAAAAATATTTTAGATTATCAATTTCTAATACATAATTATTTAAATTTACTTCGATTTCCAATTTTTTTAAATTGGCATTTTTTAATAAATATTTATGGTTAGTAATTTTTACTAAACGTTTTTGTAAACTAACTTTATCATTCGTAAAATTAACTGAGCCATTATAATGATTAACTAACTTAGTCCGAAAAATATGACTATGTTTATTTAATTTATAATCAGGATAAAAGTTTAGAAAAGAATGGATAGGACTATTATAAAGTTGTCCAGATAAAATCCAAATTAATTTATTATTATTTAATAAATTGATTTTTTGTTTTAAACGAGGTATGAAAATCTCTCCACATTTATCACTTAAAATTGGCTTTATTTCTATTTTCGTTTGTTTATTTGTATTAATTAATTCGCCAATAACCGTATCTTTTAAAATATATTGATTATTTTTGGGAAATAAAATAGTGTTTCGTAAAACTTCAATTTCAATTACATTTTCTGTTTCAGTATCAGGAATTAATACTAATGAACCCGAGTTTTTTGTTACTAATACATCTTCTCCACGGTTAGTTCGTAAAACAACAGTTTTTAAAGTCTTATAAAATTGAACAATTCCATTTGACGGGCTAATGATTTGCTGACGTGCTTCGGATGTAAAAATACCACCTGTATGAAAAGTTCGCATGGTTAATTGGGTACCTGGTTCACCAATTGATTGTCCAGCTAAAATTCCAATAGCTTCTCCAATGTCAACTAAATTTTCATTGGCTAAATCCCAGCCATAACATTTTTGACAAATTGCCCGATATAAATTACACGTTAAAGGTGAACGAATATAGAATTTCGTTATTTGATATTCTTTAAACTGTTTTAAAAGTTCCGGCGTTATTTGTGCATTTTTTGGTGCAATTAACTGATTTGAATTCGAATCAAAAATAGACTTGCTAAGAATCCGGCCTAATACAGTATTTTCAATTTCATTAGGATTTGATTCTGGAATTGAAAATAAAAACGAATGGGTTGTTAAACAATCTTTTTCTCGAATTAGAATATCTTGAGCAACATCAATTAATCGGCGGGTTAAATAACCAGAATTTGCTGTTTTTAAGGCAGTATCTACAATTCCTTTTCGCGCTCCATAACCAGACATTAAATAATCGGTGATGGTTAAACCTTCCCGAAAATTCTTTTTAATAGGTAGATTCATAATTTGACCACTTGGGTCCGACATTAGACCTCTCATTCCTACGAGTTGTCGAACCTGAGATAAGTTTCCTCGGGCTCCTGAGAATGCCATAATATAAACGGAATTTAATGGGTCATAGTTTTTAAAAAAATAAATGATCTGATCTTTTAATGATTCACTCGTAAGACTCCATGTATCAATAATTTTTTGAAACCTTTCAACGTCAGTAATTTTTCCTTTTAAATAAATTTTTTCCGCGTTTCTAATTTCTTGATTTGCTTTTTCAAGCATAACATTTTTGACAAACGGAATCTTTAAATCTTCAATACTAATTGAAATTCCTGCTTGACTAGCATATTTAAATCCTAGATATTTTAATTCATCAGCTAAAGCACAAGCTTGCATTGAATCATAATTTGTAAAACTCCAAGCTAATAATTGACGGAGTTGTTTTTTTCCAATTAAACTATTTTGATAAGTATAATTTTTCATAAAATACGTTTAACTTATTCCTTTTTTAATTTATAAAAAATTTAATGTTTTTTGAATTGTATAATTTAAAATAACTCGTCCAGTTGTGGTTTTTAAATATTGAACAATAATCTCATCATTTTGATTCTTTCTTACTTGCAAATTTTCATAATATTCAATATAGGTTTTATCACTTAATTGAACTATTCGATGTGGATTTGATAACTTAATATTAGTGTCTGGATAACGAACCCAAATTGAACTATGGATTTCAATTTTATCTTGACTATAAGCTAAAAGTACATCTTCTAGACTTGCAAAATAATGATTAGAACCATAGAGCTTTTTAATATTGTTAACGGTTAAATAATAACAGCCAAGAACCATATCTTGACTTGGCATAATGATTGGCTCTCCATTTGCAGGAGATAAAAAATTATACGGCGCTAACATTAACATATAACATTCTGCTTGTGCTTCTAGTGATAAAGGAATGTGAACAGCCATTTGATCTCCATCAAAATCAGCATTAAAAGCTGAACAAACTAACGGGTGTAATTTAATTGCTCGTCCTTGAACTAATATAGGTTCAAAAGCTTGAATTCCCAATCGATGTAATGTTGGTGCACGGTTTAAAAATATCGGATGATTAGATAAAATTTTTTCTAAAACAGGTTTAACAATAAGTTCATTTTGTTGAATTAAATTTTTAGCAATTTTCATATTGTTTGCTAAACCTTGATTAATTAGTTCACGAATTACAAAAGGTTGAAATAATTCGATAGCCATCTCATAAGGTAATCCACATTGATTTAATTTTAAACTTGGTCCCACAACAATTACGGAACGACCTGAATAATCAACTCGTTTTCCTAATAAATTTTGTCTGAATCGACCGTGTTTTCCTTTAATAATATCTGACAATGACTTTAATGGTCGATTATTTGCACTTAATGCAATCTTCCCACGTTTTCCATTATCAATTAATGTATCTACAGCTTCTTGAAGTAAACGTTTTTCATTTCTAATAATTAACTGAGGAGCATCAATTTCTAACAATCGTAATAATCGATTATTTCGGGTGATAATTCGACGGTATAATTCATTTAAATCAGAGGTTGCAAATCGTCCCCCTTCCAATTGAATCATAGGTCTTAATGCCGGTGGAATTACTGGTAAGATTGATAAAATCATCCAAGAAGGACGAGATCCTGTTCCAATTAGATTTTCTAAAATTCGAATTCGTTTAATTGCTTGTTCACGAATTTTATAAATTCGTTGTTGTTCCCACTTCCTAAACCATTGTGATTCATTGTAAAGTGGGTGTTCTTTATTTAGCACTTTGGTGCAAACTAAAACAAAGCATCGTGTTCGAAAAATTTCTGATTGTAAATTAAGTTTTTCTAATTCTCTCTTAATTAAGGGTGCACCAATCAAGAAATTTGGGGTTGTTCGTAATAAATATTTAGGGGTATTATATCGTCGATTTTGAGGCTTTGGATATGGTTTTAAAGGATAACCACTATAACCTAATTCTCGGCTTCGTCGATATTGTTGTAAATCCCAATGTAGCCCGTAAAATGAAATCTCGTCTTCTGCAATAAAATATGCTAACGAAGCAAGTTTGATTCGTTTAATTCTTTCATCCCATAAATCTACAACAGTCGAGGTTGTTAATTTTAATCCTTTACATTTTCGACATTTCTCAGAATGAGAATTATAAGTTGTATTCAATTGTTTTTCAGATTCTTCAATCTCGAGTAATAAAGCCATAAAATTTGGTCTACTATTAATATACCAAACATGTGTTACAGGATAAATTAAATTAATATATCCCATTCGATGACGTCTTACTCTCGATTCGGTTAATTCAACTCCACATCTTTCACAAATTAGTCCTTCATAACGAACTCGTTTGTATTTTCCGCAAGCACATTCAAGACTTTTACTTGGACCAAAAATCCGTTCACAAAATAACCCATCCATTTCAGGTTTAAAAGTCCGATAATTAATTGTCTCAGACTTTTGAACTTCTCCAACAAATTGGCCATTTGGTAATTTACGATTTGCCCATTGTAAAATTCGAAAAGGCGAAGCTAATTTGATTTTAATATAATTAAATTCTTTTGCAAATTGTATCATAAGTGTTAAAATGATATATCATTAATATTTGAGGTAGGTGAAAATGTTTTTGATAACGCCTTATATTTTTCAATTAAATTAATTTCAATTTCATATCGTTTTGATGAACTAAATTTCTCAATCTTATAAGTACTCATATCTAGACCAATCGATCGTAATTCTTGTAATAAAACTTTAAACGACTCTGGAATTCCAAATTCCGGAATTTTTTGACCTTTTACAATAGCATTTAAAGTTTCATTACGACCTTGCATATCATCAGATTTAATAGTTAAAAGTTCTTTTAAAGTAAATGCAGCCCCAAAACCTTCAAGAGCCCATACTTCCATCTCTCCAAATCGTTGCCCACCATGCTGTGCTTTTCCTCGTAATGGTTGTTGAGTAATTAATGAGTATGGACCGGTTGCTCTTGCATGTATTTTATCATCAACTAAATGAATTAATTTTAACATGTACGCATTTCCAACCGTAATAGGATTTTCAAATTCTTTTCCTGTTCGTCCATCAATTAAAATCATTTTACCAGGCGCATATGGATTAAATAACCAACTTTCATTTCGTTTTACAGAGGCTTGACGTAATTTTTTATTTATTAAAATTCGTGACATCTCTAAACCATACATTTCATCAAATGGTAATATTTTAAATCGTGAATTTAATCTATCACCTGCTAATCCTAATAAACATTCATATAATTGTCCCACATTCATACGTGATGGAACTCCTAATGGGTTTAAAATGATGTCAATGGGTGTTCCATCAGGTAAAAAAGGCATATCTTGTCGAGCTAGAATCCGAGAAATGATTCCTTTATTTCCGTGTCGACCTGCAATTTTATCTCCCACTTGAATTTTTCGAATCTGGGCAATAAATACATAAATTTTTTCAAATTTGTAAGTCAATTTAGTTCGACGATTAAACGTAACTGTTTCAATAACCCGACCATATTCACCATCTGGCATACGATAAGAATTATCTTTTACTCCTTTTGCTTTTGCTCCAAAAATTGCTCGTAATAATTTTGATTCAGGCAACTGTTCCGCAGTATTGTTAGAAATTACCTTTCCAACTAAAATATCTCCAGGTTTAACAAATGTCCCAACAGTGATAATTCCGTCATCATTTAGATGTTTCACTTCTGATAAACTTAAATTTGGAATCATTTTCATTGTTTGTTCAGACATTTCTGAATTTCGATCAATTTCAATTTTATATCTTTCAATATGAATAGAAGTAAAAACATCATTGTAAACAAGCCGTTCACTTATTAATATCGCATCCTCGAAGTTATAACCTTGCCATGGCATATAAGCGATTAAAACATTTTGGCCAAGAGCTAATTCACTACTTGTTATAGCTGGACCATCTGTAAGAATTTGACCCGATTTTATATTTTCACCTTTCCAAACAATTGGACGATGATTTATACAAGTTTGTTGGTTCGAACGTAGATATTTTTGAAGTTTATAAATTACTTTTTTACCTACTTTATCCTTAATAATAATTTTATTAGCAGTCACGGAGCTAACGACGCCAGATACTTGTGCATTTAATGTCATTCCCGAATCAATAGCAATTTGATTCTCTAAACCAGTTCCAACAATTGGTTTTTGAGGGAAAATCAAAGGAACAGATTGACGTTGCATATTTGAACCCATTAATGCTCTATTTGCATCATCATGTTCAAAAAATGGTATTAATGAAGCCGCAACGGAAACCACTTGAATCGTCGAAATTGCAATAAAATCAACTTCTGAAGGAGAAACGTTAACAAAATCTTGTTTATAGCGGATTGGAATAATATTTTTAACTAAATAATTTTCATTATTTGTTGCAATATCTGCAGGTGCAATTTTATATAAATCTTCAATGTCTGCCGTTAAATAAATTGGATTACCAGTTTTAATAACTTTTCCATTTATAACTCGCCAAAAAGGTGTTTCTAAAAATCCTAATTTATTTACTCGGGCACATGTTGTTAAAGATGCAATTAATCCAACGTTCTGTCCTTCAGGTGTTTCAATTGGACAAATTCGACCATAATGACTCGGATGAATATCTCGAACAGCAAAACTAATCCTATCTCGATCAAAACCGCCAGGTCCAAGACCACTAATTCGACGTCGATGAGTTAAAGAAGATAAAGGATTTGTTTGATCTAAATACTGCGATAATTGACTTGATCCAAAAAACTCTCGAATCGTAGCATTTACAATATTAAAACTTAATAAATATCCAGAATCAACTTTATTTGTTTGATTACGAAGTTTTCTTACTAAACGTTGAAAACCAATTCTGAATAAATTTTGTAATAGTTCTCCAACGGATCGAACACGTCGGTTTTTTAAATGATCAATATCATCGGGAACAGCCTTTGAAATCGTTAAATTTATTAATTTATCAGTAATCGCAAAAATATCTTCATAGGTAATAATTTGAAGACGTTCACTAAGCTGAAGATTTAATCGATTATTAATTTTTAATCGACCTACTCGGCCTAAACGATAATAATTAGGATCAAAAATTCGTGAAAATTCCGAGATATTTTTAAAATATTCTAAATTAAAATCAAATCTTGAGATTGGTTGCTTTAATTGCTTTGAATTAAGTAGCAACGGTTTATTAAAATAAAAGAAATCAGCATATTGTAAGTTTTGATGAATTTCTAAATCAGTTAATCCCATTTCCTTTAATAAAGATAAGACTGGCTTTTGATTAATCTTATCTAATTGAATGATTACTTCATCTTCCTGATTTTTAATTGGATATTTATAAGCATTAATTTTTAAGTTCTTTTGAAAACCGAACCGGATCCAAGATCCATATTCAGGGATTAAAGTAGCACTATATAAATCTTTTTCTTCGTATTTTTTGTGATAGTTTGTTTTAATCTCATGATCCTTTTTATAAAGAAGCAACTGAGTTTTCGTCTTTAAATACTTATGTCGTTCTAGTTTATAGGTAAATTTATCTTTTCCAAAAACGTACTTAAATTGATCTTTTAAACTATTTGAAAAATAAATTGTCGGCCGTAAATTAAATAATTCAACTAACTGAATGATTGGATTAGTTTTAGTTAATATATCTCGAACATTAGTTCTTAAAAATTGGAAATGTTCAACCTCCTTCAGCCAATGGATTGTATCTTTCAACGTTAAAATTAATTTATAATTTAATTGAAGTTGAGCGGAAGTCTGACAATTAAAAAGAGCTTTATTATAAATCTGAACTAAATTTGATAATTGAGCTTTTGATAACTGAAGATTATTCACTACTATTGAACTATTGTAATTGCTAACTGTACTCAAATTAACTAAAGGGTTAACATTACAAAGTTGATACTTTATTAAAATTGTTAAGATACATTGAAAATAATTGAGAACATATAGAATATTATTTTCTTCAATATGAGATTGAAAAACTTGGCTTTGATTTTTTAATTTTAACCATTTAATGAAAAGTTGAATTAACTTAGTTTTTGAGTTTAAACTTTTTGAGATTAATTGATAAAATTTAAAAGATTGTAGAAGATAAAAAGTTGAGTTTTTAGTAGAATTTTTGAGATATTTGATGGAATAATAATAGATAGTATTACTGTTCCAATTTGGCAGAACTTTCTTTTTTTTGTTAATTTTATCGTATGTAAATGTGGGAATTGAAAAAAAAAGATCGAATTCTGAAATAAACGCTTCTCCAGAAGGTAAAAAAGAGCGTAGTTTATTGATATCCGTTGATAATTTTCGTTTAAACTGTTTTTGGGTTTTTAGGTTTTTTGGTTTTTCAAAATAAATTCCAGGACTTCTAATAATTTGACTTACGATAACTCGTTCACAACCATTTATAATAAAAGTTGCATAGGTAGTCATTAACGGTAAAGTAATAATTGGAAATTGGTTTTGATAACGAATACTATTCATTATCTTGTTTCGTACTTCGATTGGAATTACTAATTGCGCTCGATAATTCCCACTATATTTCCGAGCGATTAATAAACTATATGGTGGTTTTATTAAACTATATTCTTCACTAAACATTATGTATTCAGTATTTTGACTGAAATCATGAATTTTAGAGAATAATGCTAATTCTTCGTTTAAACCTTGAGTAATAAACCAACAAAAACTTACCCTTTGCATTGCCAAAAAGTCTGGGAGAGCATTAATGTAATTCATTTTTTGTCGCATAATACTTAAAAAATAATGCAAATAATTGAATTGATTCTATTCTTATCTTTCGTTTACTACGGTTTACAGGTCTTTAGTTTTAATTAAGAAATTCGAGAATTTTCTTAATTAAAACTAAAACTAAAAAATAGGGTGATGACTATTTTTAAAAAATAAGTTTAAACAGCTTTTAAATGAGCAGCTAATGCTGCCTTCTTTCTTGCAGCCGTATTTTTATGGAATATGTTTTTCTTTGTTCCTTTATCCATAAGACTATAAACAGAGTTCAAAATTTCCTGTACTTTTTTTTGGTCTTCAGAATTTTGAGAATTTTTATAAATTTCTAAATTGGTAAAGAAAAGTTTAATTAATGTTCTTACTGAAGTTTTATAATACTTATTTTGTAAACGATTTCGTTTATTAATTTCGATACGTTTTTTTGCTGATTTACTATTCGCCATATTTTTAATTTTTTAGAAATTAATGTTTACTCTAATATAATACATTTCATAAAAAATTGAAAGTTTTTCCATAAAAAATTTTTTATAAGATCATTAAGTCTTGATAAGATCTTAATTTTTAGGCAATATAATAATAATAAAATTATTACGTTCAAATTTCTATGGCAAAAAACAAAGGTACTAGAATTCTAATTACTTTAGAATGTACAGAATGTCGCTCAAATGCAAATAAACGATCACCTGGAGTTTCTAGATATTTAACACAAAAAAATCGTCGAAATAATCCAGAACGCTTAGAATTAAAAAAATATTGTTCTCATTGTAATAAACCAACAGTACATAAAGAAATTAAATAAATTAAAAATTATGGCATTAAAAAAAAGAAAAGTATCACCAATTAGTTTAAATCAAAAAATTGATTACAAAGATATTGATCTATTAACTTTATTTGTAACTGAACAGGGAAAAATACTTCCACGTCGAGCAACAGGTGTAACCGTTCAACAACAACGTAAGTTATCAAAAGCAATAAAACGAGCACGCGTTTTATCATTATTCCCTTTTGTAGCATCTAATTCAGTTTAAGAAATTTTAGAGTTATTATCTTAATCTATAATAACTCTAGTTCTTTGTGATTAATTTAGAAGGAAAATTCTATGGGAAATTTTATCGATAAAACATTTACAGTTATTGCTGATATTCTATTAAAGGTTTTACCAGCAAGTAAACAAGAAAAGCAGGCTTTCTCTTATTATCGAGCTGGAATGTCAGCTCAAGGAAAAGGTCGCTATGCAGAAGCTTTACAAAATTATTATGAAGCTCTTCAAGTTGAAGAAGATCCATATGACCGTAGTTATACACTTTATAATATCGGGTTAATTTATGGGAATACAGGTAAATATACTCAAGCACTCGAATTTTACCATCAAGCTTTAGCATTAAATTCCAATCTACCTCAAGCTTTAAATAATATTGCAGTAATTTATCATTCTCAAGCATTACGTGCTCAAACATTAGAAGAAGATGAATATACAGAACTTTCAAAAGAGTTATTTGATAAAGCAGGTGAGTATTGGATTCAAGCTCTTAAATTAGCTCCAGATAATTATCCCGGGGCGCGAAATTGGTTAAAAGTAACAGGTAGATTACGTGAAAATAACTAAATTTTATAATGAATATTGTCTCTATAAATATTGATTATATTCAATAATTCAAGTTAGTTTGTTGTACAATAATAAATAACAACTAAATTTGTTAGTCTTTAAAATTGGCAGGTAAGACTTTGAAAGTATATTTATTCTAAAGTATTTTAATATGTTAAATCAAAATGGTAAAAACTAATTTAAATAAAGGTTTCGTTACTCAAATTATTGGTCCTGTATTAGATATTGAATTCCCAGATGGAAATTTACCTCCTATTTATAGTGCTATTAAAATTGACCTAGAAGATGGTACGTCAACAATTGTTGAAGTACAACAACTATTAGGTGACAACAAAATACGTGCAGTATCAATGCGATCGACTGATGGTTTAAAGCGTGGAGTTGCAGCTATTGATTTAGGTGCTCCAATTACTGTACCAGTTGGTACTCCTACATTAGGCCGTATTTTTAACGTAATTGGTGAGCCTGTTGATGAGCAAGGTGATGTTTCATGGGATGAAACTTTACCAATTCATCGTGATGCTCCGGCATTTACTGAATTAGAAACTAAACCATCAATTTTTGAAACTGGTATTAAAGTTGTTGATTTATTAGCTCCTTATCGTCGTGGTGGTAAGATTGGTCTATTTGGTGGTGCAGGTGTGGGTAAAACAGTTTTAATTATGGAATTAATTAATAACATTGCTAAAGCTCATGGTGGTGTATCTGTATTTGGTGGTGTAGGTGAACGTACTCGTGAAGGGAATGATTTATACGAGGAAATGAAAGAATCTGGTGTAATTAATGAAAAGAATTTCGCAGAATCTAAAGTAGCCTTAGTTTATGGTCAAATGAATGAACCTCCAGGAGCACGTATGCGTGTTGGTTTAACAGCTTTAACAATGGCAGAATACTTCCGTGATGTTAATAAGCAAGATGTATTATTATTTATTGATAATATTTTCCGTTTTACTCAAGCAGGTTCAGAAGTATCAGCATTATTAGGTCGTATGCCATCAGCTGTAGGTTACCAACCAACGTTAGCTACAGAAATGGGTGCATTACAAGAACGTATTACTTCAACAACCCAAGGTTCAATTACTTCAATTCAAGCCGTTTACGTACCTGCCGATGATTTAACAGATCCAGCTCCAGCAACTACGTTTGCACATTTAGATGCAACAACAGTATTATCTCGTAATTTAGCTGCGAAAGGTATTTACCCTGCTGTAGATCCATTAGATTCAACTTCGACAATGTTACAACCTGGTATTGTTAGTGAAATCCACTATGGTATTGCAGAAGAAGTAAAAGAAACGTTACAACGTTACAAAGAATTACAAGATATTATTGCAATTTTAGGTATTGATGAATTATCAGAAGAAGATCGTACTGTTGTAGCACGTGCACGTAAGGTAGAACGATTCTTATCACAACCATTCTTCGTAGCAGAAATCTTTACAGGATCACCTGGTAAGTACGTAAGCTTAGAAGAGACTATTAAAGGTTTTACAATGGTTTTAGCTGGTGATTTAGATGATTTACCTGAGCAAGCATTCTATCTTGTTGGTAATATTGATGAAGCAATTGAAAAAGCAAAAACTCTAAAATAAGGAGTAATAGATATGGTTATGAACATTCGCGTTCTTACCCCAGATAGAGTTATTTGCTCGACAACTGCAGATGAAGTTGTTTTACCAGGTTTAACTGGTCAAGTAGGGGTTTTAGACGGTCATGCAGCCTTAATTACAGCTTTAGATACTGGATTACTAAGAATAAAATTAAATGAAAAGTGGACACCTATTATTTTATGTGGTGGCTTAGCTGAAATTGATCGTAATCGAGTAACAGTTTTAGTAAATGATGTAGAAGAACTTACTGGTGTTGAATTAAGTGACGCTACTAACGAATTAGAAAAAGCAACTTTAGCAGTCGAACAAGCTCAATCAAGTAAAGCACGTTTAGATGCTTCTGTTGAATTAAAGAAAGCTACTGCACGTTTAGAAGCAATTAATTATTTATCGTAATTGATAAATAAGAATTTTGTTTTAATAAATAGTTAGCCATCTTAAAAAGATTCTAAAAATCACAGTTGATTTGTGATTTTTAGAATCAAAAAATAAAATAAATTTCTAGAATAGTATAAATAACCTTTTAACATGACGACTAATTCTAATTTTAATTTTACAAACAATTCAATTATAACATTAGAATTACCTTTTTCAGAACATATTGAAGAATTGCGTCAACGCATTTTTTTAGTTTTTGGGATAATTTTAATATTAACTTGTTTTGCATTCATTGAAGTAAAAAGTTTAGTTAAAATACTTGAATTACCAATTAGTAATGTAAAATTTTTTCAGCTTTCTCCAGGAGAATATTTTATTTCCACAATAAAAATCTCTTTTTATACAGGTTTACTATTTTCAAGTCCTTTTATTATTGGTCAATTAATATTATTTTTATTACCAGGATTAACAAAAAAAGAAACAAAAGTTATTTTACCTCTTTTGTTAAGTTCATTAATTCTATTTGGTTTAGGATTAGCTTTTTCGTACTATACTTTAATACCAGCAGCTTTAAACTTTTTCTTAAACTACAGTGAAGAAGTACTCGAACCATTTTGGTCATTTGATCAATACTTTGAATTTATTCTAGTTTTATTCTATAGTACCGGTTTAGCATTTCAAATTCCAATTCTCCAAATTTTAATAGGGTTATTAAATATTGTCACACCAATACAGATGCTACGCGCATGGCGATATGTGATATTGGTTTCCACTATACTTGGAGCAATCTTAACACCCTCAACTGACCCCTTAACACAATTATTATTATCTTTAGCAATATTACTATTGTATTTTTCGGGGTTAGGTATCTTGTTTTTAATAAAGAAGTAATTTTTATAATAGAATAACTATACTTAACAAGTATTTTAACTATGGCAACTAACAAGTTTTTTAAAAGTCTTTTATTTGCTTTGACGATTGCTATAAGTGCATTTGGTTTTTGTGTTCAAGAGTCATCAGCATATCCTGTTTTTGCACAACAAAACTATTCAAATCCACGTGCAGCAAATGGTAAATTAGCATGTGCTAATTGTCATTTAAATCAAAAAGCAATTGAAATTGAAGCACCACAATCTGTTCTTCCAAATTCTGTTTTCGAAGTAGAAATTAAAGTTCCTTATGATACAAGTAAGCAACAAATTGGAGCGAATGGAAAAAAAGCTGATGTTAATGTTGGTGGAATCTTAATTTTACCAAAAGGATTTAAATTAGCATCGAAAAGTCAAATTTCTGACGAAGTTAAAGCGAAAAACAAAGGTGTTTTCATTTCACCTTATAGTACTGAATTTGATAACATCTTTGTTGTGGGTCCAATTGCAGGAAAAACACATCAAGAATTATTATTCCCAGTGGTAGCTCCTGATCCAGGTAAAGACTCAGAGATTAAATATTTATCATACCCATTCTACGCAGGCGGAAATCGTGGGCGTGGACAAGTTTATCCAACAGGTGACAAAAGTAACGTAAATATGTTTACTGCTACACAAGCGGGTCAAATTACAGACATTACAACATCGGAAAAAGGTGAGTCAAATGTTGTTATTTTAAACTCAAATGGTACAAAAACTTCTCAAGTTGTTCCAGCTGGACTAGACTTAATTGTTAAAGCAGGGGATATTGTTCAAACTGAGCAAGCCTTAAATGTAAATCCAAATGTTGGTGGATTTGGGCAAGAAGAATCAGAGATTGTATTACAAGATCCATTACGGATTGTTGGATACCTAGTTTTCTGTTTCTGTGTATTATTAACACAAATTTTCTTAGCATTAAAGAAAAAGCAATTTGAAAAAGTTCAGGCAGCTGAATTAAATTTCTAAACTGTGCTTTTTTAAAATTTTATTTCGAAAAATATGTATGATCATATTTTTCGAAATAATTATTATAAGGGATTCAGTTTATTAACCTTAAACATATGATTGATGATTGGTGAAATTTTTAGTTAAACTCACGATATCATCAGAAGCATAAATGCTATAGTATGGGGAGGTACTTAATCCTTGTAAAAGGTGGGCACAATTGTCAAAACTGCCATGTCAGAAACAGATATAACAATTGGTGTAAGCCATGCTCTTGAAGATTTTGATTGTAAAGGTTATATTTACGGACGTTTAACCGTAATTGGATCTGTTTCAAGTGCGTTGGTATAATTCCCACAATAAAGACTTTGACAAGTTGGTTGCAGAGCTGTCCAATATTACTGCAAACATTACGTCACATTTTGAGGTTGTATTGTAGCTACAGGTCAAAGAATTAAACATGTAATAAAATTCACAATAAAAAATTAATTTTTAGAAGAAATTTTAGCTTCTAAAACTCTTTAATAAATCTTATATTTTATAAAAATATAAGATTTATTATCTTCTAATTTAATTAGTATAATTCGTCTTCTTGGTGTACTAAAATTGTACAATCTGATTTTGGATATGCGATACATGTTAAAACAAAACCTGCTTCCACTTGATCATCATCTAAGAATGTTTGTTCTGATTGATCAATTTCACCAGCTGTTACTTTACCAGCACAAGTTGAACATGCACCTGCACGACATGAGTATGGTAATTCAATTCCTTGTTCTTCTGCCGCATCTAAAACGAATACGTCATCATTACAATCGATTGTTGAATCAATATCATGTTCTTCACTTAGTAATGTCACTTTATAAGTAACCATATAACTCCTTATTATAAATGAATATAAAGTAAAATTTCAAAATATTCTTTTGACTCTTACTTTACTATCTTATATTATATTATACTACGTAAATTTAATACAAATAAAATTTTTTTTAAAAAAAATTAAAAATACTTAATTTATTTGAATATTTGTTTTAAACGACCTGCTTTTCCTTTTAAATTTCTTAAGTAGTAAAGTTTTGATCGACGAACTTTTGACGATCTTAAAACAGTAATTGAATCAATCTTGGGTGAATGAATTAAGAAAATTCTTTCAATACCTATTCCTTGTAAAATTTTTCGAACTGTAATTGTTGTATTGATAGAACTATTTTTTTTTGCAATGATTGTTCCTTCATAAAATTGAACACGTTCTTTGTTCCCTTCAATAATTTTTACACCGACTTTAACATTGTCTCCAATTCTAATAATTGGAAGGTTATCTTTTAAGAATTTTTTTTCAACACCAGAAATAGTTTGTTGAATATTTAATTTAGCCATAGCATTTAGTAATTAAATGTAATTATTTATAATCTTACAATTAGATTCTAAAAAAGACAACAGAAAAATTAATAAAATGCATTCGACTGGGTTCGAACCAGTGATGTTCCAGAGGAAAACGGATTATGAGTCCGGTGCCTTCAACCACTCGGCCACGAATGCAAATGAATATGGAGCTGATGGGACTTGAACCCACGTCCATTTAAAATTTTTTAATATACTCGTTCACAGGCATAGTTTCGATGAACAGAATTAGTAGTATAAATTATTCTAAACTAAATTAGACTTAAACGTCTAGTATTAGCGAAAAAGTTTTTTGATTTGTTACAGTTAAATAGCAAATTGTAGCTGATTTTTTTTTGTATTAAATCCGAAAATAGTAGATACTGATAGAATTAAATTTTTAGCAGTTATTTTAAATTTGTATGTTTTTACGAAGAATACAAACTTCGACCTGAATCACATATTAATTAATTTTAGATGTCGAAACCAAAGCAGCCCCAATGAATTAGTTAATTTTTAATAATAAGCATGAAGGGAATCGAACCCTTGACTTTCAGAATCGGAATCTGATGCTCTATCCACTGAGCTACACGCTTTTAATGTAAAATTAATTTTAATTTTTGGAAAACATTTTCAATTGAATTTTGTTTCAAAAAGTAATTAAAAATATACTTTTCAAAACAAAATTTAGTTATATTAGATTGAAATTAATAGTAAATTTTTCCGCCACCCCATTTTTCTGTTACAATTTTTGGTTGTAATAAAATATGACCAGCCATTGCATATAAATCATCATCTGTTACTGATCGCATACGAGGGTAAAGATCAGCACTCTTAATACTTGGATGAACTTCAGCAATTGAATCTAACCCATCATATGATGTTGGATTTTTTAAATAATCAATTAATGCATCAATGTTATCACGACGTGGAGTTGCTAAACTTAACGCTTCTGGGTCTAATCCAACGTTCGGATTTGTTTTAGTGATACCACCTACGTGACATGCACCACATGTAGCATTAAATAAACGTTTACCACGTTTTACCTGTTCTGGTGATAACACAACTGTCTTACCTGATCCATCTTTTACAACTGTTCTTGTTGCTTCATCTAAATCAATAGCTGATGCACTTGTTACAAAAATACTGAAAAGACCAATTATTACTACAGAAAAGATTTGTGAATATTTTTTAAACATACTTTAAAAAAATTATTTACAAACTTGAAACCAAGAATTTTTAAATCAATAATTTAATTTTTTTTCTTATTTTTTGCTTTCGCTATGTTTGCAATTAAACCACGTAATCGAATGTTTTCCCACCCCGCAACCAAAACAGTTATAATAATGAGTACTTGACTAAATAAAAGAATTGGGTCTAAGCGCCATCCATGAACCATTAAAATACAACTATAAAGAAAACCAATAGTTGCAAAGAAAATATCTTCATCTCGGGCAACTTCGGGTTTAATATTTCGAAGAAAATACAATATCAACACACCAATACTTACAATAATACCTAAAAAGATATTCGGACCAAAACTAATATTTATCATAAAACATTTATTTTAAACTAATAAATTCTAGGATAGATTTAACTAAAAACAGTATAAATGAATATTTTAAGATTTAAGAAAAATTTAGGCACGTGTTACGCGATCACTTTTACTAATAATAACTAACGCGATACCAATACCAAGTACAACAATAGAACCTGCAACTAAACTAGAGACAAAATTGGCTAATGAAGGTGTCATTTTATAGAATTCCTTTTTATTTTAATAATAAAGTTAAAAATAGTAAGATTGACTACAATAGTTATTGTATCAATTTTTACGAAAAAATATAACAAATATTCAAAATTTTATTTATAACCGAATAATTAAAATAAAAAATATAGAAGATATAGGTCTAATACTAATTCTTATGTGTTATTATATGCTGCTATCTTACGATTCTGACATGGTAAATAAATTTGGGAATTATACTAAATCCTATATCCAATTTTAATTATACTAAAAATCAATTGAATAATCAACTTTTAATTATTTCCTAAAGATCTTGTCATTTTTTCAAGGTTTTGTTATAATAGAGTGTAAGCCCGGATAGCTCAGTTGGTAGAGCAGTGGATTGAAGATCCTCGTGTCACCAGTTCGAATCTGGTTCTGGGCATTACTATTATTATTCCTTCATTATCTATTTGAATTTATTTACAATTCTAAAAATTGAATTTTATCTTGGTCAAATTCTAATTTTACTGTACCAACAGGACCATTTCGTTGTTTGGCAACAATCAATTCAGTGATTGCTGATTTATTTATCTGATTTGTAGATAATGATGAAGAATTAAGCTGCAAAACTGTTTTTGAACCATATAACATTAAAATAAGATCTGCATCTTGTTCAATTGATCCACTTTCACGCAAATCCGATAAAATTGGGCGTTGATCAATACGTTGATCAACATTTCTACTCAATTGAGATAATGCTATAATAGGAACATTGAATTCTCTTGCTAATCTTTTTAGGTCACGCGTAATTTGAGATAATTCTTGAACACGATTTGTTTGTTTAAAATTTAAACCTTGCATTAATTGTAGATAATCAATAATTACAAGGCCAATTTGGTTCTGTTCTAAAATTATAGTTTTAATTTTAGATCGAATTTCTTGAGTCGATAAGCTTGAGGTATCATCAATAAAGAACGGTAATTTTGAAATTATTCGTATTACTTTATTTAATTTTATCCAATCATTTGAAGTTAATTTACCACTTCGTAATTGCATCTGATTGATTCCGGTTTCACTTGATAATAAACGATAAAGTATTTGCTCTTTGGACATTTCTAAACTACAAAATAAAATTGGTAAACGAGAAATTTTAATACAATTTAATGCCATGTTTAAACTTAAAGCTGTTTTACCCATAGAGGGTCGACCTGCTATAATTATTAGATCAGATTTTTGAAACCCTTGTGTTAATTCATCTAATTTTGAAAATCCAGAGGGCAAGCCGGGTAATTGAGGATTTAAAAATTTATTTTTTAATTCAGAAAATAATTCGTTTAATACTTGTGCTGTATTCACGGTCTTATTTCTGCGAATTTCATTAGTTAAAGTAAACAATTCTTTTTCAACTTTTAATAATGTATTTTCTAGGGAAAGATTTGTAATATAACCTGAATTAACAACTTTATAACCAAATTTAATCAAACAACGTTTTAAGAATTTTTCTTTTACAATTCGAATATATTCAGTAAGATAAGAAAAAGTTAAAGACTGATTGCCAAGGTCTAATAGAACTTTGATCCCACCAATTTTAGAAAGTAATCCATTATCTTGTAAAAATACTGTTACTGTAACAATATCAATTGGTAATTTATTATCTTCCATTTGAAGAAGAATTTTATATAATTCTTGATGGTTTTTAAAATAAAAAGCATTAATTACAAGATGTTGTCGAATGACTTCCAGTACTTCTGGATTAAAAAGAATACAACTTAAAATCATCTTTTCAGCTAAAAAGTTATGCGGTAAAGAATCATTAATTAAAATTCTATTAGTAGTTTTATCAAAATAATTCATATTTAAATTAATTAATTTTTATAATCTTGTAATTTTCTTTTGTTAAAATTATAATATATTAAACGCGTCCTTAGTTCAGTTGGTAGAACGCTAGTCTCCAAAATTAGATGCCGAGGGTTCAAGTCCTTCAGGGCGCGCTTCTCTTTTTAAGAGGTTACCATTTTTAAATAGAATTCAAAAAATTAAAAGATTGGATAAAATACGTATTTTTAATATGCATTTTTACATAAAAATCAAGTTAATTATCTTAAATTAAAAGCAATCTTTTCTCAAACTACATTATTAAATTCTTATGGCTAAGAAAATTACTGCATTAATTAAGTTAGCATTACCGGCTGGAAAAGCAACACCTGCACCTCCGGTTGGACCAGCTTTAGGGCAACATGGTGTAAACATTGCAGCATTCTGTAAAGAATACAATGCAAAAACAAATGATAAAGCAGGACTTATTATTCCTGTCGAAATATCTGTTTACGAAGATAGAAGTTATACTTTTATTCTAAAAACCCCACCGGCCTCTGTTTTATTAGTTAATGCTGCAAAAATTAAAAAAGGTTCTTCAACACCAAATCGCGTAAGTGTTGGTTCAATTACGAAAGCTCAATTAGAAGAGATTGCGAATATAAAATTACCAGATTTAAATACTACTAAAATCAGTAGTGCCATGAAAATTGTTGAAGGAACTGCCCGAAATATGGGTATCTCCATTGTAGATTAAATTAAAATTAACTAAGTTTTTAGTGGAGAAATTTATGCAAAAAGTATCGCGACGTCACCAAGAAAATGTTGAAAAGACTAAAAATAAAACGTATTCAACTTTAGACGAAGCTATCGAAGTTTTGAAAGAAACATCAACTACAAAATTTGTTGAAAGTGTTGAATTACATGCAAATTTAAATATTGATCCAAAATACGCAGATCAACAATTACGAACAACCGTAACTTTACCTCATGGTATTGGTAAACAGTTAACGATTGCCGTTTTGACAAATGATGAAAACGTTGAAGAAGCTAAAAATGCTGGCGCAGATATTGTTGGAAATGATGAATTAATCGAAAATATTACCCAAGGGAATATTGATTTTGATTTATTAATTGCAACTCCAAATATGATGCCAAAATTAGCAAAATTAGGTAGAGTACTGGGGCCAAAAGGTTTAATGCCATCACCAAAATCAGGTACAGTAAGTACTACTTTAGGAACGACGTTAAATGAATTTAAAAAAGGTAAATTTGAGTATAAAGCTGATAAAACAGGTGTTGTTCATGTTAGCTTTGGTAAATCCGATTTTGATAAGAATCAACTAGTCGAAAATTTACAATCTTTGTATGATTCAATCGAAAAGAATCGACCATCTGGGGTGAAAGGGAAATACTTTAAAAGCTTATTCATCTGTAGTACAATGGGACCTTCTATTAAATTAGATTTAACGGCTTTTGGGTCGTAACTTATTTAAAACACATATTACAATTATTAATATAAAATTATTTTTATGTCAGAAAAAATTAATCAAATCGTTGAAGAGTTAAAAACATTAACATTATTAGAAGCATCAGAATTAGTTAGCGCAATCGAAGAAACATTTGGCGTAGATGCTTCAGCAGCTTCTGGTGGTGCTGTTGTAATGGCTGCTGCTGGTCCAGCAGAAGAGGTAGAAGAAAAAACAGAATTTGACTTAAGTCTTGATGAAGTACCGGCTGATAAGAAAATTGCTGTATTAAAAATTGTTCGTGGAATTACAGGTCTTGGCTTAAAAGAAGCTAAAGACTTAGTTGAATCAGCGCCAAAGGTAATACAAGAAGGCGTAGCTAAAGATGCAGCTGAAGATGCTAAAAAACAAATTGAAGGAGCAGGTGGTAAAGCATCTCTTAAATAATTAAAAGAATAAATTATACTGGTAATAATATAGTTGACTTTTTAAGTGAATTATATTATTATCAGTACAGACATATAGATTTTATTTATATTGAAAATTAATTAAATGTAATCAGTAATAGTACTAATAGTCGCGGAGTAGAGCAGCCTGGTAGCTCGTTGGGCTCATAACCCGAAGGTCAATGGTTCAAATCCATTCTCCGCTAGAAAACTAAATAATTTTAATAAAAAACTATTTTTCGATTAAAATTATACATTGATTATTAAACATTTATAAAATTTTAACAATGACATTAAATTTACAAACACCTTTTCCTACATTTGGAGGAAGTACGGGAGGCTGGTTACGATCAGCTGAAGTTGAAGAAAAATATGCTATTACTTGGACAAGTTTAAAAGAGCAAATATTTGAAATGCCTACTGGTGGGGCTGCTATTATGCGTAATGGCGAAAATTTATTATATTTAGCTCGTAAAGAACAATGTTTAGCGTTAGGAACTCAATTACGAACTTTTAAAATCAATAATTATAAAATTTATCGTATTTTCCCAAGCGGAGAAGTTCAGTACTTACATCCAAAAGATGGTGTTTTCCCAGAGAAAGTTAATCCAGGTCGGGTAGCTGTTAACAGTCGTGATTTTTCAATTGGAAAAAATCCAGATCCTGCGTCGATTAAATTCAGTGGAAAAACAACATATGACAGTTAATTAATAATTAAGATTAGTTTTATAACTAATCTTTTTGGCGAGATGGCAGAGTTGGTCGATTGCGTCTGATTTGAAATCAGATGAATCTTTACAGGTTCCGTGGGTTCGAATCCCACTCTCGCCTTTTAACAAGAATTCTTATAGCTTGCTTAGCCGTGTTAAATAGTATAAAAATTCTGTTATGAGTAAAGTTTATGACTGGTTTGAAGAACGACTAGAAGTTCAGGCAATTGCTGATGATATATCTAGTAAATACGTTCCACCTCATGTAAATATCTTCTATTGTTTTGGAGGTTTAGTTTTTACTTGTTTCTTAATTCAAGTTGCTACAGGTTTTGCTATGACTTTCTACTACCGACCTAGTGTAGTAGATGCGTTTGCTTCTGTAGAATATATTATGACAAGTGTTAATTTTGGTTGGTTAATTCGATCTGTACACAGATGGTCAGCAAGTATGATGGTAATGATGTTAGTATTACATGTATTCCGAGTATACTTAACAGGTGGGTTTAAAAAACCGCGTGAATTAACTTGGGTAACTGGTGTTATTCTTTCAGTTGTAACGGTTTCATTCGGTGTAACTGGTTATTCATTACCATGGGATCAAGTAGGGTTCTGGGCTTGTAAAATTGTAACTGGTGTACCTGCGGCTGTTCCAATTGTAGGGCCTCCATTGGTATTAATTTTACGTGGTGGTGAAAGTGTTGGTCAAGCTACTTTAACACGATTCTATAGCGCACATACATTTGTTTTACCTTTAGCAGCGGCTGTTTTAATGTTAACTCATTTCTTAATGATCCGTAAGCAAGGTATCTCAGGACCTTTATAATTAAAAAATAAAATATTAGAAACATTAACAAATTTTATTATGTCAGTAATTAAAAAACCAGATTTAACTGATCCAAAATTAAGAGCAAAATTGGCAAAAGGAATGGGTCATAACTATTATGGAGAGCCAGCATGGCCAAATGATCTTTTATACATTTTCCCATTAACAATGTTAGGCACATTAGCATGTTGTGTTGGTTTAGCTACATTAGCTCCAACTCAAATGGGTGAGCCAGCAGATCCATTTAATACACCATTAGAAATTTTACCAGAATGGTATTTTTTCCCAACATTTAATTTACTACGTGTTTTACCAAATAAATTATTAGGTGTTTTAGCTATGGCAGCAGTTCCAGCAGGACTAATAACTGTTCCATTTATTGAAAACGTAAATAAATTCCAAAACCCATTCCGTCGTCCGCTTGCAAGTCTAACATTCATTGTTGGATTCTTTACAGCAGTATGGCTTGGTATTGGAGCATGTTTACCAATTGATAAAGCTATTTCATTAGGATTTTGGTAAAAAAAATATATATCGATTAGATAACTAATCGATATATATTTTAAATCGCTTGCAAGTTAAGCTGAATAGCAATTCCTAAAAAAATAAAAATACCAATTGCCGTTAAAATATTTAAAAAACGTCTAGCTGATCTTGGTGAACCTAGTAAATTGCTATTTGATGCAAAACTCGCAAGTCCAACATCATTTTGAGGAATTCGCAGGAAAATGATTATAGTTAAAAATAGACTTGTAAAAACTCCAATTAATTTTAACATATAGATATACTTAATCCTTTTAAAAAAATATTTTATTTCTAATCTTGATAGATAAAAAAATGAGTTAACTCATTTTTCTATTACTAATCAATTTCAAAAACTTCATTAAAAACTTTACTTACTTTATTACCTGAGTCAATAGATTCTAATGGATCTTTTCTTAATCGGTGACGTAAACATAATGTAATAATTTGCTCAATATCGTTAACCGTTACTTGATCTCGACCATTATAAGCAGCATAAGCTTTTGCAGCACGATTTGTTACAATGTCACCACGTAATCCATCAACATCTAATTGACTACAAATCTCAGAAATCTTAACACGTAGATCATAATCGATTCCAACGGTTGGTAAAATTTTTTGAGCTGACACAATTCGATCACGCAATTCTTGTTGTTGTGATTCATAATTTTCAAGCCAAACTTGAGGCGTTTGGTCAAATGAAGTTCTTTCTTCAACTACTTTAACGCGTAAAATTGGGTCTTTAACAGTTCTAATTTCCGCATGCATTCCAAAACGATCCAATAATTGTGGACGTAATTCACCTTCTTCTGGATTTCCTGAACCTACTAATACAAACCGAGCAGGGTGACGAATTGAGATTCCTTCTCGTTCAACAGTGTTCCAACCTGATGCTGCTGAATCTAGTAAAATATCTACTAAATGATCATCTAATAGGTTTACTTCATCAACATATAAAATACCACGATTTGCCTTGGCTAACAAACCCGGTTCAAATGCTTTGATACCTTCTGTCAATGCTTTTTCAATATCAATAGTACCACAAACTCGATCTTCTGTAGCACCAAGAGGTAAATCAACCATTGGAATTTTGATTAATTCTGTTTCTAATGTTTCATCATTTTGAATAGCAAGTTTAACTTCATTTCCCATTAATTCTAAATCTGATTTATGAGAATTAAATGGATCATCTTTTACAACTTCAATTTCTGGAAGTAAATCGGCAATTGCTCTAATTGTTGTTGATTTTCCAGTTCCTCGATCTCCCATGATCATAACTCCACCAATTTTAGGATCAATAACATTTAATTGTAAGGCAAGTTTCATTTCTTCTTGACCAACAATTGCTGTAAAAGGAAAAACTGGCGTATCAAATTTTTTTAAATTTTCTGTTACCATAAATTTATAACTAATTTTTAAATAAAAGCTTGAATATGTTTAACTATCTTATTCGTAAAGTGTAGTACCTAATTGAATTGCTAAAACAGCAGCTAATAAAGCGATACATAATGCTGTGTAAACCTGTGAATCATAGATCATAAAAAACTCCTAATTTGTAAAGTTAAACGGTTGTAAGTTTAAAAAGTATAAAATGTTAAGTTATAACAAAAATGTTGATTTTAAAAATATAAAATCTACTAATATATAATTGTAAATTAAATTTAATGATTTTTATTAATTTAATTTACAAAAAACTCTTATTACCAACTAGATTTTGTTACACCTGGTAATAAACATTGGTGAGCCATCTCTCTAAAAACATGGCGTGATAATCCAAAATCTCGGAAAACTCCACGTGGTCGTCCTGTTTTCCAACAACGATTTCGAATTCGTGTTTTTGCACTATTACGTGGAAGTTGTTGTATTTTTGAGTGAAGGTCCATTTTACTGGCAAAACTGTCAGCAGTTTGGTATTCGCTTAATAAAGTTCTTCTTTTCAATGAATATTTTTTCTCTAGACGGATGCGCTTTTTTTCACGCTCAATCATACTTTTTTTAGCCATAAGTAAATTAAAATAATTTATAAAAGAAAATGGATAAATAACTAGATTTATTTAATATAACACTACTCTACTTTTGAAATTTAGACAAGTCGTCTAGCTTTAAAACAATAAATTAATTAATTTTTTCAATCTTTGCTTATAATACTATAATAGCTAATCTTTATCTAGTTTAGTTGTAAGAAAGTCAAAAACCATTATTTATATTAAGGAATGTATTACTATGGCATTACCATGGTATCGTGTTCATACTGTTGTTTTAAATGATCCTGGAAGATTAATTGCAGTTCATTTAATGCATACAGCTTTAGTTGCAGGTTGGGCTGGATCAATGGCGTTATACGAATTAGCTGTTTTTGATCCATCAGATCCTGTTTTAAATCCAATGTGGCGTCAAGGTATGTTTGTTATGCCTTTTATGACTCGTTTAGGTATTACAGATTCTTGGGGTGGATGGAGTATCACTGGTGAAAGCGTTTCAAATCCAGGTATTTGGAGTTTCGAAGGTGTAGCTTTATCACACATTATTTTATCAGGAATGTGTTTCCTAGCTGCAATCTGGCATTGGGTTTATTGGGATTTAGAATTATTCCGTGATCCACGAACAGGTGAACCGGCATTAGATTTACCAAAGATTTTTGGTATTCATTTATTCTTGTCAGGTTTAGCATGTTTTGGTTTCGGAGCGTTCCACGTAACAGGATTATTTGGTCCTGGTATTTGGGTTTCAGATGCTTATGGAATTACAGGTAAAGTTCAGCCTGTTGCACCTTCTTGGGGTGCTGATGGTTTCAACCCATTCAATCCTGGAGGTATTGCTGCTCATCATATCGCTGCGGGTATTTTTGGTATCTTTGCTGGTATTTTCCATTTAACTGTACGTCCTCCGCAACGATTATATCGTGCACTACGTATGGGTAATATTGAAACAGTTTTATCAAGTAGTATTGCTGCCGTATTCTTCGCTGCTTTTGTAACATCAGGTACAATGTGGTATGGTGCAGCTGCAACTCCTATCGAACTATTTGGTCCAACTCGTTACCAATGGGATAGTGGTTACTTCCAACAAGAAATTGAACGTCAAGTTGAATCATCTGTAAGTGAAGGATTATCAGAAAGTCAAGCATGGTCACGAATTCCTGATAAGTTAGCATTTTATGATTACATTGGTAATAACCCGGCAAAAGGTGGTTTATTCCGTGCTGGTCCAATGGATAAAGGAGATGGTATTGCTGAAGCTTGGTTAGGTCATCCAATTTTCCGTGATAAAGAAGGCCGTGAATTAACAGTACGTCGAATGCCTGCATTCTTCGAAACATTCCCAGTTATTCTAGTGGATAAAGATGGTATCATTCGTGCAGATATTCCATTCCGTCGTGCGGAATCGAAATATAGTATCGAACAAGTTGGTGTATCGGTTGATTTCTATGGTGGTAAACTAAATGGTCAAACATTTAAAGATGCACCAACAGTTAAGAAATTTGCTCGTAAAGCACAATTAGGAGAAGTTTTTGAATTTGATCGAACAAGTTTAGAATCAGATGGTGTATTCAGAAGTAGCCCTCGTGGTTGGTATACATTTGGTCATGCAAACTTTGCTCTATTATTCTTCTTTGGTCATTTATGGCATGGTGGTCGTACAATTTTCCGTGATGTATTTACAGGTATTGGTGCAGAAGTTACAGAACAAGTAGAATTTGGTGCATTCCAAAAACTAGGTGATAAATCAACGAAAAAACAAGGTGCTGTATAAGTTATAGCCGCGTTTTTAAATTTATTTATATTTAAATAGGATCAAACAATGGAAGCTTTAGTTTATACATTTTTACTTATTGGTACACTAATGGTGATTTTCTTTGCTGTATTTTTCAGAGAAACACCAAGAATTATTAGAAAATAAAACCACATAAAATGGTTTTATTTTCTAATCTTCATGTTCTTCAAATGGATCACGTAAATTTTTAGACGCTGGTCCAAAAGCAGTGTAAATAGAATATGCAGTAATTCCTAAAAGTAAACTTGATACAAAAATTACAATAATACTTGCTGTTTCCATGTTATATAATATTATAAACTAACGTTTTAGTATTATATAACATATACTAAAAAATTAATTTATTAAAAATTTTTTATGGCATTACGAACAAGATTAGGTGAAATTTTACGCCCATTAAATGCTGAATATGGTAAAGTTGCGCCAGGTTGGGGAACAACTCCAATTATGGGTGTAGTAATGGTTGCGTTTTTAGTATTTTTATTAATTATTTTACAAATTTATAATTCATCGTTAATTATTGAAAATGTTGACGTAGATTGGGCAAACGGTATTGTATAATACTATATAGAATAATTTAAAAGATATTTTTTAATACCTTTTAAATTATAAAAATAAAATACATCATATATATATATGGATATCATCAGTCTAGGTTGGGCCGGTTTAATGACAATGTTTACGTTTTCATTAGCATTAACTGTTTGGGCTCGAAATGGTTTCTAATTATTTAAATTTTTTATAAGATTTAAAACTCTAAATATTATGGAATTAATCAGATCAATCTTTCCGTATGCAAGTCCAGAAATTGTTACTACAGCAGTAATTTGTTTCTCAATGACCTTATTCGGTCTTTCTTTAGGATTTGCTTTATTAAAAGTTCAAGGTGAATAAAAAATAATTTAATAATAATATTTTTATATTATTATTAAATTATTTTTAAAATTAGTAATATCTATAACCGGGACTGACGAGACTCGAACTCGCAACTTCCGCCGTGACAGGGCGGTGCTCTAACCAATTGAACTACAGTCCCATACCAATATAATAATATAAATTTTTTATATGTCAATTTTTATTTAATCAAGGAGAAACAGGGATTCGAACCCTGGGTACAAATAGTTGTACGATAGATTAGCAATCTATTGCTTTCGACCACTCAGCCATTTCTCCTAAACTTCTAAATTTAACATTTTTGGTAGCAGATGGCTCTGGTGGGATTTGAACCTACGACCTTGGGCTTATGAGTCCCCTGCTCTAACCACTGAGCTACAGAGCCTTATACTACTTTACTAATTGTAATTCTAACATAATTTCGTTGCAATATAACAAAAATTTACAAAAAAATTAGTTGAAATTACATTTTAATTATCAGTATTCTATATATAATTAGAATTAAATAATTATTAGAGATAAGTTTATGAGTGACTTTTGGAATAATATTTCTCGTTATCCCAGATTTTTTATTAGTAGTATGGTAGGTTTAATTTTAGTAATATTGGCTCCTTTAAAAAATTTATTAAAAGTTCCAAAACTCCGTATTATTTTAATTTTCTCTGTGGTAGGTGTTATTACTCTTTTATATTTTATTATCGAAAATATGGTTGGTCTCTAGAAATCTTACCTATCTAATTTTTAAAATAGATAAAAGGCCATTTAGAGAGATAGATCCTGAAAGCCTAGAATATTAATTCTAATAGATCAACTAAATTTTACTTCTTTTATTAAACCTCTTTTATGGAAACTCATTAAATTGGTTTACTAAATAAATGAGTTTATATTAGCAGATCCAATTTTCCAAAATTTAATGATTATAGAGCTAATATAAACGACATCGTAAAGGAAATAAAAAATATAAAAAATTATATAATAAGATACTATTTATTTAGGCCCAGTAGGAATCGAACCTACATTGGAAACTTAGAAGGTTTCTGTCCTAATCCGTTAGACGATAGGCCCTTTAGTTTAGGATGGGTAATACAGGATTTGAACCTGTGACCTTCTGCTTGTAAGGCAGACACTCTACCGCTGAGTTAATTACCCGTAACTATAATGATACTCTACATGTTATAATAATAAAAATCAACTAAAACGTCAATATTAAAATTTATTTAAATATTTAAGACTATTTTCTTTGAACATTGTCTTTTTAGATTTAATTTGTTATAATCTTAGCATAGGGGTCGGTGTCCGAGTGGTTAAAGGAGGCGGATTGTAAATCCGCTACGTTATGTTACGTTGGTTCGAATCCAACCCGGCCCAATTAAACTAGTATAATATGAGAGGTTAAATTTTATTCTATCAAAATTAAATTGAAAAATTTTATCTAATATTTCATCTATTTATTTTACTTTGTACAGAATAGTTTTTAAAAGCTGGTGAAGGGATTTGAACCCCCAACCTACGGATTACAAATCCGTTGCTCTACCGTTGAGCTACACCAGCAATTGAGTTAATAAATTCTTAATCTATTGCTTTAATCTTATATTAACAAAATAGTTAAAAAGAGTCAATAGGACTTTAATATATTATTTTACTCGTAAATATTTTTTATAACGAATATAGATTTATATTCGTTATAAAAAATATCTAAACTTCAAATTGATTACCACGGCGATATTGTAAAAAGGCTGCAACAAAAAGACCTAGTGCAGATACCGTGATCATTCCTAAAACTATTCCCGATAATAAAGCTTCTACCATTTATTTGTATTTTGCTTAAATTTAAATTATAAACGTGAATACCGTTTATACTATATTATTATACACAGATTAGATTAGATTATAAGTTCAAAATTATCTAAATCCAATAGCAGCTTGCCATACAAAAGCTAATAATAAGAAAAAAACAGGAATAATAGGCAATACATCTACAATTGGGCTAAAAACAACATATGCTTCTGGTAAACGAGATAATAGTAAAGTTTCCATAACTGATAATATATTCTAAAGTTTTTGTAAAAGTAATTATATTAAATTTAATAATATTAATTCTACTATAAAGTAGTCTAAATTTTGGATTTATATTAATGTTAAATTATAACTAGTTTTCATATACAATATTATATTATCACTTTGTAACTAAAAACTTCTATAAATTAAAATATGACAGCTGCATTTTTACCTGCAATTTTAGTTCCTCTTGTTGGACTAGTTTTTCCAGCAATTAGTATGGCATTATTTTTCATCTATACTCAAGTAGATGATATTAGCTAATATTTACGTTTCGTATAATATTTAAAAGTGTTATACGAAACATATTTTTTTATTAAAATTATTAATTTGAAAAGTTTTTAGTTAATAAATTTATATTCTTATTGTATAATAATTAAATAGATTGATAAGACTAAAGTAAAAGAGTTAATTCCTAGTTTACTTTTTCAATAATTAAATTAAAGGATTATTAAAATATGACCATTGCTATTGGGCAAAACCAAGAACGTGGCTTATTTGATCTAATTGACGATTGGTTAAAAAAAGACCGTTTTGTTTTCGTTGGTTGGTCAGGTTTATTATTATTCCCAACTGCTTATTTAGCTACAGGTGGTTGGTTAACAGGTACTACTTTTGTAACCTCATGGTATACTCACGGTTTAGCTAGTTCATACCTTGAAGGTTGTAACTTCTTAACAGCTGCTGTTTCGACTCCAGCGAACAGTATGGGCCACTCGTTATTACTTTTATGGGGTCCAGAAGCACAAGGTGATTTTACACGTTGGTGTCAAATTGGTGGCTTATGGGCATTTATTGCTTTACATGGTGCATTCGGTTTAATCGGATTCTGTTTACGTCAATTTGAAATTGCACGTTTAGTAGGTATTCGTCCGTATAACGCTATTGCATTCTCAGGTCCAATTGCTGTATTCCTTTCGGTATTCTTATTATACCCATTAGGTCAAGCAAGCTGGTTCTTTGCACCTAGTTTTGGTGTAGCAGCAATTTTCCGCTTCTTATTATTCTTACAAGGTTTCCATAACTGGACATTAAACCCATTCCATATGATGGGTGTTGCTGGTATCTTAGGTGGTGCATTACTTTGTGCTATTCATGGTGCAACAGTAGAGAATACTTTATTTGAAGATGGTGATGCAGCGAATACATTCCGTGCATTCACACCAACTCAATCAGAAGAAACATATTCAATGGTTACAGCGAATCGTTTCTGGTCACAAATCTTTGGTGTAGCGTTCTCAAACAAACGTTGGTTACATTTCTTTATGTTATTTGTACCAGTAACAGGTTTATGGACAAGTTCTATTGGTATCGTTGGTTTAGCATTAAACTTACGTGCATATGATTTTGTTTCACAAGAGTTACGTGCTGCGGAAGATCCAGAATTCGAAACGTTCTATACAAAAAATATTTTATTAAACGAAGGTATTCGTGCGTGGATGGCTGCGCAAGATCAACCACATGAAAACTTCGTATTCCCTGAGGAGGTATTACCACGTGGAAACGCCCTTTAATAGTAGTATCGCAGGTCGTGACATTGAGTCAACAGGATTTGCTTGGTGGAGTGGAAACGCTCGTTTAATTAATGTTTCAGGTAAGTTATTAGGTGCTCACGTAGCACATGCTGGTCTAATGGTATTTTGGGCTGGTGCAATGATTTTATTTGAAGTATCACATTTCGTACCAGAAAAGCCTTTATACGAACAAGGTTTTATTTGTATGCCCCATTTAGCTACATTAGGCTACGGAATTGGACCTGGTGGTGAAATCACTACAACGGTTCCATATTTCGCTGTTGGTGTAGTTCATTTAATTTCATCTGCTGTATTAGGATTTGGTGGTATTTACCATTCATTATTAGGTCCAGATACATTAGAAGAATCATTCCCATTCTTTGGTTATGATTGGCGTGATAAAAATAAGATGACAACAATTTTAGGAATTCATTTATGTCTTCTAGGTTGTGGTGCTTTCTTATTAGTTATCAAAGCAATGTACTTAGGTGGTGTATATGATACATGGGCACCGGGTGGTGGTGATGTTCGTTTCATTACAACTCCAACATTAAACCCAATTGTAATTTTCGGATATGTATTCCGTTCTCCATTTGGTGGTGACGGATGGGTTGTATCTGTAAACAATATGGAAGATGTTATTGGTGGTCATATCTGGGTTGGTATTTTATGTATTACTGGCGGAATTTGGCATATTTTCACTAAGCCATTTGCTTGGGCACGTCGTGCTTTTGTTTGGTCAGGTGAAGCTTACCTTTCGTACAGTTTAGCTGCAATTTCATTAATGGGATTCACAGCTTCTTTATACTCTTGGTATAATAATACTGCATACCCAAGTGAGTTATATGGTCCAACAGGTCCTGAAGCATCTCAATCTCAAGCATTTACATTCTTAGTTCGTGATCAACGTTTAGGTGCCAATGTTTCTTCAGCACAAGGTCCAACAGGTTTAGGTAAATATTTAATGCGTTCACCAAGTGGAGAAATTATCTTCGGTGGTGAGACAATGCGTTTCTGGGATTTACGTGCTCCGTGGGTTGAACCTTTACGTGGTCCAAATGGTTTAGATATCAATAAAATTAAAAATGATATTCAACCTTGGCAAGAACGTCGTGCAGCAGAGTATATGACTCATGCTCCATTAGGTTCATTAAACTCAGTAGGTGGTGTAGCAACAGAAATTAATTCGGTGAACTATGTATCACCTCGTTCATGGTTATGTTGTTCACACTTCTTCTTAGGATTCTTCTTCTTAATTGGTCACTGGTGGCATTCTGGTCGTTCTCGTGCGGCTGCTGCTGGTTTCGAAAAAGGTATTAATCGTGCTAATGAGCCTGTATTATCAATGCGTCCTATTGATTAATATATTCTTATTATTATTTTTACCTAACTGTAATAGTTAGGTAAAAATAAATGATTAAACTTTAAATTTTTTTCATTAAACTAAAAACTTACTGCTATAGGAAAAACTATCTTTAAAATAAAAAAATTTAAAAATAAAATTACATGTAATAGATATATGAGTTATTGATAATTTTTAGATTTAAATTATTAATTAAATTTTATGGTTTAATTAATATACTGTAATAAAATTGGGCTGCCTGGGACTCGAACCCAGAACTATTCGGTTAAAAGCCGAGTACTCTACCATTGAGTTAGCAACCCACACGAGAATATTAACATAAAACTAGTAAAATATTAAAGAGTTTATTGAAATATAGATAATATAATCATAATATTAAAATAATAAAAAATAATATTTTTACTTTAGGGATTTTAAAGTAAAATTATAACTAATATTATTAGTTATTTTATTACTTAAAATTTCATTAAAAATTGATAAATAAGGATTTTAAAAATGATTAATTGGCAAATTCTAGGACAATTAGTAGCGACAGGTGTTATTATGTTATCAGGTCCAGCGGTAATTGTTTTATTAGCTTTAAAAAAAGGTAATCTTTAATTTTATATAAATTAAATTAGATCATCGATATAAAAATTTTTCAAGAATATTTATGATAACTGCTTTAACTGCTTTATTAGTTTTAATTTCATTAGGTTTAGTTGTAACAGTTCCAGTAGCATTAGCTACACCAGGCGAATGGGAAGCATCAAAAGGTAACTTTAACCGAGTTTTCCAAGCATGGGTTAGTCTTGTTATTGTAATCGCTGCAGCTGATGGTATTTCGTCGGCAATCTAAGTAATTAGAAATTATAGTTTAGACTATAATTTCTAATTATTTTAACTCTTGACAAATTGAATTTTCTTTCTTATAATTGGAATAAGAAATAACAATTATTGTTATTAACATTAAGTGTACTCGCGGGCATAGCTCAGTGGTAGAGCGCAACCTTGCCAAGGTTGATGTCGCGCGTTCGAATCGCGTTGCCCGCTTAAATTTAAAGTACGCTAGTTAAATCGCCCCCATCGTCTAGAGGCCTAGGACAGCTCCCTTTCACGGAGCAGACAGGGATTCGAATTCCCTTGGGGGTATTTTTTAATACATTATTTTTTAATTTTATTATGATAAAACCAATAGAAAACTTGACAAATTACTACCTGACAGATGATCATAAAAATATTTTAAAAGATCTTTCTAAAACAAATTTATGTTATATTTATTTAGACTTTTATTTCTTCTAATTAACATTGATCAAGAAACCGTTTTAAATTGGTTTGGAATTGATAATTCTATTAATGTAAATGTTTTAAATGAGAGTGCAAATCTTTCAATTAGTGAAGTTACACCAGCCTCAGGTATATCTATCGAGACTTTACGATTAATTATAGAAGGATTATGGCAACAAGTTCAAGACGGGTTAACTTTAGCAGATATTGAAAATCTTTTATTTTTCATTCTTTTTATCCGTTTTATTGTTTTGACAATTCGTTATAATTTAAAAACTTCATTTTATATTACATCAATTGGTCTTTTTGCGGGATATTTATGGTATCGCCATTTAATTGATCTTATCGCTATGTATCGAAGTATGTTAATCAAACTTCCATATTTACATAAATTGGGAATTGATGCTATCCAATTAAGTTCAATGAGTCGTCAAGTCGTCCTAACTGATCTAAAATTAGGCGATAATGTCCATTGGTATAATCCAGGACAATTATTATATTATGCATTTGTAAAAGGAATTATCAAAAGTGATAATGAAACGGGACTTCGATATTATATTGATCCAATTTCAATGTTCATTTCTAATCTGAAGGAATCTCAACAAACTGGTGTTTTAACACTTTATTATAAAATTTACAATAAAATTATTCCACAAGTATTTGAGGGGATTAGTAAATTTTGGACACAACTTTCTGGAATTGCGGCTTATGCAGTTATTACAAGGATTGGAAAAAAATATTGTCCATACTTAGTTCGATGGCATTGGACTTTTCTATTAATCATAGGATTTATTGAACAAATTTTAATTTATTTTTGTTATCGAGTATCTTATTTTCAATCGAATATATTAATTCCCCAAACTCAGCTAGCTTCAAATTACGCTAATCAAAGTCTAGTATTCCAAGTTAATTTTTTAAATGGATTGTTAGCATTTATTATTTGTCTTCATCTTGGCTTAATCTTTTTTGGATTATTTCACGCGATTTGGGGTCAATATTTTTACTTTCCATTCCTTGTAGAAAATACAGAACTTCATATTGGTCCTCGTCCAAAAAATAGTATTTACAGTGGTGGAAATACATCTTGGCAAGATGAGAAAGAGCAAAATATTCAACGTGTTTTCCCAAAATTATGGTATGGATGGTTTGGTAATGGAACAACCAATAAAAAAAGCTTTTTATATCCTGTGCAAAATTTAATAATAAATATAATAAAACAAATCCGAAATCAATTTCGAAAATAACCAAAAAATAATTTTACAAAATTATTTTTTGGTTATTTTCGAAATTCTTTAACAAATTAATTCTGGATCATAAAGATTTATAATGATGAACCTAAACCAGAATATGCTCCGTAAAAGAACAATGAAAGCATTGTGATTACTGCTAGGCCACCTACTAAGCCTACTAACCATAATGGAATTCTACCTGTGTTTGCCATAAGAAACTCCTACTAGATGTATATTAATTGAAAAAATAACTTGAAAATAATACTGCTAAAACAAAAATTAATAAAAGTCCCCAAAAAAGAGAAGTTCTATTTAATTCTACTGCTTGTTTATTCGGATTTGGACCTGTCATAAAAAATTACCTCGTATATATCTTATTTATTGATTTATCGTTGAATGAATTGCATTGAAGTAATTCCACCTAAGAAGAATACTGTTGGAACAGCTAAGCCGTGAACTGCTAACCAACGAAATGTGAAAATTGGATAAGCTACGGGTTGATTAATATTTTTTGCCATTATTTTTTCCTTAAATTATAAACCTTTAGTTAAATCTTCTAATTCTTGTTTTGCACTAAATCGATCATTTACAAGTGGAATTTGTTGACGATCTTGTGTAAAGTACTCATTTGGACGTGGAGTTCCAAAAACATCATATGCTAGACCAGTAGCAACAAATAGCCATCCTGATACGAAAAGTGATGGAATTGTAATACTATGAATAATCCAGTAACGTACACTAGTAATAATATCCGAGAACGGACGTTCTCCTGTCGATCCACCAGACATAATTTATATATTCCTCTATAAAAAAAGATTGTTGCTCATTCAAATAATTCTAATAAAAGCGGGCAGGGGGAATCGAACCCCCATCATCAGCTTGGAAGGCTAAGGTTTTACCACTAAACTATGCCCGCATAATTATATTGTAAATATATGCGGGTATAAAAAGCAATAAAATATTATAAATTCTCTAATTTTAAATCAAGAAACTTTGCTAAACTTGCTGCTTCTTCTTCTAAATTTGAAATGGCTGTTGGCTCCTGAACCGGCGTTAAAGGTATTTTTCGCTCATCTTTTAAACATAAATAAATACTACGAGTTGGATTTAAACCTTCAGTAATTTTGATTCCAATAGCACGAATATTAGCTAACGGATATGTTAAAAGAATTTCTCGGTTTCTACCAGGAAATCCTTTTCGAACAATCTTTACCAGATTTTCCACTCGATTATATTCATTATAACCACCGCCAATATCTAACAATACCGTAACTAGTATGTAAACGCTAACTCCTAAACTTAAGGTTCCATAAAACATCATTACTAAACCTTGAGGAATAAAAACTAACTCTGTTGGATTTGCAAATGGTAGTAAATTAACTTTAAAATAACTAGACATACCAGCTAATAAAAAACTGATACCTCCAAAAAGTAAAAAGAATGACCAGAAATAATTACTAAAACGTCGTGAACCAACAATGGTATCCTGACGAATTTCGTTTTCCATTTTATCTAGTCTTAATAAATATTAAATTAATTTAATTGATTTTAATCCTAAATATAGTCCTGATGTAAGAGCAAAGCAGAATCCTACTAATAAAAAATAATCTATAGCAATTGTCATAAAATCTTTCTTACTTTATCTAAATGAAGTTTATAAAAATTTTTCTGTATATTAATATATATTATATAGTAATCTATATAAAAATTTTGGTTGGTAACAATTTTCATAAAAATTTTAACTTACCTTATATTTAATTTAATTAAAAAATTCTCTCATTAATTTAACTAACTTTTAAATTAACTTTATGGCTAATTTTATTAAACCTTATAATGATGATCCATTTGTGGGTCATTTAGCAACTCCGATCACATCGTCAGCAGTGACAAGAGCAATCTTACAAAATTTACCAGCATATCGATTTGGTTTAACACCATTATTACGTGGTTTAGAAATCGGTTTAGCACATGGATATTTTTTAATTGGTCCATTTGTTAAATTAGGTCCTTTACGTGACTCAGATATCGGATTATTAGCTGGTTTCCTTTCAACTATTGGTTTAATCATCATTTTAACATTAGGTCTGACTATTTATGGTATCGCAGCTTTTGGACAAGAGAAATCTCAAGGCTTAGATAATGACTTACAAACAAAAAAAGCATGGGATCAATTTAAAGGTGGATTCTTTGTTGGCGCTTGTGGAAGTGCAGGATTTGCATTTATTTGTTTATCAAGTATTCCAGCGTTTACAATTAATTAAATTTTAAGTCTAATTAATCTATTAAACCAGTTAGAATGTAACTGGTTTAATATATAAAAACTATCATTTTAAAAATAAACAAAAATTTATATGAACACATCTCCGATTAATCTACAAGAAGAGTATGCTAAAACTGAAATTTCAAAGATTCTTAATTTATTAGATGAAGAGTTAGTTGGTTTAGCTCCTGTAAAATCAAGAATTCGAGAAATTGCAGCTCTATTATTGATTGATAAATTAAGAAAAAATTTAGGTATTACTTCTGGAAATCCGGGTTTACATATGTCTTTTACAGGTAGTCCTGGGACTGGAAAGACAACCGTTGGATTGAAAATGGCTGATATTTTATACCAATTAGGCTATATTAAAAAAGGTCATCTACTAACAGTGACACGTGATGATTTAGTAGGTCAATATATTGGTCATACAGCTCCAAAAACCAAAGAAGTATTAAAAAAAGCAATGGGTGGAGTATTATTTATCGATGAAGCTTATTACTTATATAAACCTGATAACGAGAGAGATTATGGTTCAGAAGCTATTGAGATTTTACTACAAGTTATGGAAAATCAGCGTGATGAATTAGTTGTTATTCTAGCTGGGTATAAAGAACCAATGGATAAATTCTATGAATCAAACCCAGGTCTATCATCTCGTATTGCTAACCATATTGATTTTCCTGATTATAGCGTCGATGAATTATTAAAGATTTCTAAAATTATGTTAGATGAACAACAATATCAGTTAACACCTCAAGCTGAAGTTGCTTTATCGCAATATATCGAAAGAAGAAAAGCTAAGCCACTATTTGCAAATGCAAGAAGCGTTAAGAATGCTTTAGATCGTGCTCGAATGCGTCAAGCAAATCGAATTTTTGATAGTCGTGGACAAGTTTTAACAAAGAAAGACTTAGTTAATCTTGAAGCGGAAGACATTTTACAAAGTTCAGTTTTTAATTAAAAAATTTTAATCTATGAGTTTACTTATAATAGGAGGAACGGGCACATTAGGTCGCCAAGTTGTCCTCCAAGCATTAACAAAAGGTTACCAAGTTCGTTGTTTAGTTCGTAATTTTCGAAAAGCAAGTTTTTTAAAAGAATGGGGTGTAGAGTTAGTCTATGGTGATTTAGCTCGTCCCGAAACAATTCCACCATGCTTAAAAGGAATTACGGCTATTATTGATGCTTCAACTAGTCGACCAAATGAATTAGATTCATTAAAACAAGTTGATTGGGATGGAAAACTTTCTTTAATCGAAGCTGCGAAAGTTGCAAATATTAAACGTTTCATTTTTTTTTCTGCTCAAAATGTAGAACAATTTGAGAATATCCCTTTAATGAAACTAAAATATGAAACTGAGAAAAAGTTAAAAGAATCTGGAGTTCCGTACACAATATTTAGGTTAACAGGATTTTATCAAGGATTAATTGAACAATATGCTATTCCTATATTAGAAAATTTACCTATTTGGGTAACCAATGAAAATACTTATATTTCGTACATGGATACGCAAGATATTGCTAAGTTTTGTTTACGAGCTTTACAAATTCCACAAACGTCAAATCAAACTTTCTTTTTAAGTGGATTGAAAGGTTGGGTATCAACTGAGATTATTAGTTTATGTGAACAATTAGCAGGTCAAACAGCAGATGTACAACGTGTCCCTTTAGCTGTTTTAAAACTAGTTAGTAATTTCTTTGGATTTTTTGAATGGGGTCAAAATATTAGTGACCGCTTAGCGTTTGTAGAAATCTTAAATACTGAGAATAATTTCTCAAAATCAACCTTTGATTTATATAAATTATTTAAAGTTGATTCCGAAGAAATAATTCAACTTGATGATTATTTTTTAGAATATTTCATTCGTTTACTAAAACGTTTACGAGATATCAATTTCGAAGATGTTCAAAAGCAAAAAAATCTAATAATCTAACTATGAAATTTTATGGCCAATACAAATTACTTTTCTGGTATAGTTAAAATTTTGGAGACTCCAAAAATTTACTTCAGTAATGAACAAACCCAAGTTGTAGGTTTTCGAGTAGAGGTGTCACAGAAGCGAAAACATAGTATAATATCATTAGTATTTTGGGGAAATCTAGGACATGAAGTTCAAAAATTTTATAAAATAAATGATTATATTTTAATTGAAGGTTATATTTCTATCCGATCTAAAAATTTTTTAAAATACAAGTTGGCAAATTTGAAACAAGTTTTTATCACGGTTATAAAAATTTATCCAATTTTGTTAAATTCCGACCGAAGTTCAACAAAGATTTAAAAAAGGACAGTCGATAGAATTTCTATTTAATTAAATAATTCAGAATCAGTTTATTTTAGTATAATTAATATTATTAAAAATAATTTTTAAGTAAAAAGTAAATGCTAACTTTAAAAATTTTGGTTTACACAACAGTTATCTTTTTTGTTTCCTTATTTATTTTTGGACTTCTTTCAGGAGATCCATCACGAAATCCAAACCGTAAAGATTTCGAATAATTCATCCATTATTAAAACTTTAACTTTCATTGTTACTAATTGATAGTAACAATGAAAGTTGAAGTTTTAATTATTTTTTTTCTATCATTTTAGAATTTAATATTTTTTTTTGTAAAACTCAATTACTATATATAGTAGTAATTTTAGTTTTAAGAAATTTTTTACCAAATAGATAATTAAAAAATTTAATATAATAATGAAACGTTTTAATTTAATAACTTTAGTTCTTGCATTTTTTTTAGTTTTTACACCAGAGCAAGCTTTGGCGGATATTGGCGGATTAACAAAATGTAGTGAATCTCCAGCTTTTTCTAAACGATTAAAAACAAGTGTGAAAAAATTGGAAGGAAGAATGACACAATATGAAGCTGATTCACCTCCTGCTTTAGCTTTACAACAACAAATTGAACGAACACAAAGTCGTTTTGATAAGTATAGTCGTTCAGAATTATTATGTGGAGCTGATGGTTTACCTCATTTAATTGCGGATGGTCGTTGGAGTCATGCGGCTGAATTTGTTGTTCCAGGATTTGGATTCCTTTATATCTCTGGATGGATTGGTTGGGTTGGTAGAAAATATGTTCGTGCTGTAAGTACAACTAAAAATCCTGCTGAAAGCGAAATTATTATTAATGTTCCATTAGCATTAAAAATTATGACAACTGGATATATTTGGCCAATTTCAGCATGGCAAGAATTGATTAGTGGTGATTTAGTAGCAGCCAAAGATGATATAACCGTGTCACCACGTTAAGATTTATCGAATCGTTTATCAGTACTTAATATATTTCAATTTAACTTAACTTTTTATGGAAGACTTACAAAAATATTTATCAACAGCCCCTGTTCTATTAACAATCTGGATGACTTTTACTGCAGGTTTTATTATTGAAATTAATCGTTTTTTCCCAGACATGTTAGGATTATATTTTTAAACAATTATATTTTTAAACAGTTATTTTTTGTAAATAACTGTTTAAACAATAAACATTTACTGTAATTATTATTTAATTTAACTAAATTCTAAAATATTTTTCTTTTCAGATTGAAAAAAATGTATAATAGTATTATGAAAACTCATAATTAACTGATACATGTTAAAAACGTTGTTCTTTATTTGTTTATGAGGGTTTCATAGATTTATCTCCCAACAAGGAGAAATATTAATGGCAATAAGCTCAACCGACCGTCGTGCAAAAAATGTTCAAGTTTTTGTTGAGAAAGACGCAGTCGAAACTAGTTTCGCTAAATGGGCACAGCCTGGTCATTTCTCTAGAACGTTAGCAAAAGGTCCCAAAACCACTACTTGGATTTGGAATTTACATGCTGATGCTCATGATTTTGATAGCCAGACTAGCTCTTTAGAAGAAGTTTCTCGTAAAATTTTCAGTGCACACTTTGGACAGTTATCAATTATTTTCCTATGGATTAGTGGTATGCATTTCCATGGCGCATACTTTTCTAATTACTCAGCTTGGTTAAACGACCCAGTTAATATTAAGCAAAGTTCTCAAGTAGTTTGGCCAATTGTTGGTCAAGAAATACTAAATGGTGATGTAGGTGGTAATTTCCAAGGTATTCAAACAACTTCAGGTTGGTTCCAAATGTGGCGTGCAGAAGGAATTACAAGTGAAGTTGAATTATACTGGATTGCAATTGGTGGTTTAGCCATGTCAGCAATTATGTTATTTGCTGGTTGGTTCCATTACCATAAAGCAGCACCAAAATTAGAATGGTTCCAAAATGCAGAATCAATGATGAACCATCACTTAGCTGGTTTATTAGGCTTAGGCTGTTTATCATGGTCAGGTCACCAAATTCACATTGCGTTACCAATTAATAAATTATTAGATGCAGGAGTTGCACCACAAGAAATTCCATTACCTCATGAATTTCTAATTAATCGTGAGTTAATGAGTCAATTATACCCAAGTTTTTCTAAAGGCTTAGCACCATTTTTTGCTGGTCAATGGGGTGAATACTCAGATTTCTTAACATTTAAAGGTGGTTTAAATCCTGTTACTGGTGGTTTATGGTTAAGTGATATTGCACATCATCATTTAGCTTTAGCTGTTTTATTTATTGTTGCTGGACACATGTACCGTACTAATTGGGGTATTGGTCACAGCATGAAAGAAATTTTAGAAGCTCACAAAGGTCCATTCACTGGTGAAGGTCACAAAGGCATATATGAAATTTTAACAACATCATGGCATGCTCAATTAGCAATTAATTTAGCTATGGTGGGATCTTTAAGTATTATTGTTGCGCATCATATGTATGCCATGCCTCCTTACCCGTATATTGCTACGGATTATGCAACTCAACTTTCTCTATTTACACATCATATGTGGATTGGTGGATTCTGTGTTGTTGGTGGTGCGGCACATGGTGCAATTTTCATGGTTCGTGATTACACGCCTGCTAATAATTATAATAATTTATTAGATCGTGTTTTACGTCATCGTGATTCAATTATTTCACATTTAAATTGGGTTTGTATTTTCTTAGGGTGTCATGCTTTTGGATTCTATATCCATAATGATACAATGAGAGCTTTAGGACGTCCGCAAGATATGTTCTCTGATAAAGCGATTCAATTACAACCAATTTTTGCACAATGGATTCAAAATATCCATTTATTAGCTCCTGGTACAACAGCTCCAAATGCTTTAGCAACAACAAGTTATGCATTCGGTGGTGAAGTTGTAGAAGTTGGTGGTAAAATTGCAATGATGCCTATTAAGTTAGGAACTGCTGATTTTATGGTACATCATATTCACGCATTTACAATTCATGTAACAGTTTTAATTTTATTAAAAGGTGTTTTATATGCCCGTAGTTCAAAATTAATTCCTGATAAAGCAAACTTAGGTTTCCGCTTCCCATGTGATGGTCCAGGTCGTGGTGGTACATGTCAAAGTTCAAGTTGGGATCATGTATTTTTAGGCTTATTCTGGATGTATAATTCAATTTCTGTTGTTATCTTCCATTTTAGTTGGAAAATGCAATCAGATGTTTGGGGAACAATTGCACCAGATGGTAGTATTTCTCATATTACTGGCGGTAATTTTGCAAAAGGTGCTATTACAATTAATGGATGGTTACGTGATTTCTTATGGTCGCAAGCTTCACAAGTAATTCAATCATATGGATCAGCATCATCAGCATATGGTTTAATTTTCTTAGGAGCTCACTTTATTTGGGCATTTAGTTTAATGTTCTTATTCAGTGGTCGTGGTTACTGGCAAGAATTAATTGAGTCAATCGTTTGGGCTCATAATAAATTAAATTTTGCTCCGGCAATTCAACCACGTGCATTAAGTATTACTCAAGGCCGAGCTGTTGGTTTAGCTCACTATTTACTTGGTGGTATTGGAACGACTTGGTCATTCTTCCTAGCTCGCGCGATATCAATCAGTTAAAAAATCGAGTAAAATTCACTTAGCTCATCTTAAGAATAATTACTATTTTTATTCATAACTAAAATTTATATAAATAAGGTACTTAATAATTATGGCAACTAAATTCCCAAAATTTAGCCAAGCCCTAGCACAGGATCCAGCAACTAGAAGAATCTGGTATGGTATTGCAACTGCGCATGATTTAGAAGCGCATGATGGTATGACTGAAGAAAATTTATATCAAAAAATTTTTGCTTCACATTTCGGTCATTTAGCAGTTATCTTCTTATGGACTTCTGGTAATCTTTTCCATGTTGCTTGGCAAGGAAACTTTGAAAAATGGGTAACTAATCCATTAAAAGTAAAACCAATTGCACATTCGATCTGGGATCCACACTTTGGTGATTCCGCATTAAAAGCCTTTAGTAAAGGTAATACTTACCCAGTTAACATTGCCTATTCGGGTGTTTATCACTGGTGGTACACAATCGGATTCCGTACTAACCAAGAGTTATATACAGGTTCAATTGGATTATTACTATTATCATCTGTTTTATTATTTGCTGGTTGGTTACATTTACAACCAAAATTCCGTCCAAGTTTATCTTGGTTTAAAAATAATGAATCACGATTAAATCACCATCTATCTGGTTTATTAGGTGTTAGTTCTTTAGCTTGGACTGGTCACTTAGTTCACGTAGCAATTCCAGCGTCACGTGGTGTTCATGTTGGTTGGGATAACTTCTTAACAACTCCACCGCATCCAGCTGGTTTAACTCCTTTCTTTACAGGAGATTGGACTGTATACGCGGAAAATCCTGATGGTGTAAGTCATATTTATGGAACAAGCGAAGGTGCTGGAACAGCAATTCTAACATTCGTAGGTGGTTTCCATGCTCAAACACAATCATTATATTTAAGTGATATTGCTCATCACCAATTAGCGATTGCAGTTGTATTTATCGTTGCAGGTCATATGTATCGAACAAACTTCGGTATTGGTCACAACATGAAAGAAATCTTAGATGCTCACCGTCCTCCAGGAGGTCGATTAGGTGCTGGTCACGTTGGTTTGTTTGAAACAATTACAAACTCATTACACATGCAATTAGGGTTAGCTCTAGCATCTTTAGGTGTTGCGACATCTTTAACAGCTCAACATATTTATGCATTAACACCATATGCATTTTTATCAAAAGATTTTACAACAGAAGCAGCTCTTTATACACACCATCAATATATTGCTGGTTTCTTAATGGTTGGTGCTTTTGCGCACGGTGCAATCTTCTTTGTACGTGATTATGATCCAGAATTAAATAAAGGTAATGTTTTAGCACGAATGTTAGAACATAAAGAAGCGATTATTTCACATTTAAGTTGGGTATCGTTATTCTTAGGTTTCCATACATTAGGATTATATATTCATAATGATACTGTTGTTGCCTTTGGTCAACCAGAGAAACAAATTCTATTTGAGCCAGTATTTGCTGAATACATTCAAGCCGCATCTGGAAAAGCAGTTTATCAATTTAATGTTTTATTATCATCATCAACTAGCCCAGCAACTGTAGCTGGTAATCAAGTTTGGTTACCAGGTTGGTTAGAAGCAATTAATAATGATAAAAATGATTTATTCTTAACAATCGGTCCTGGTGATTTTTTAGTTCACCATGCAATTGCGTTAGGTTTACATGTAACAGCATTAATTCTTGTGAAAGGTGCTTTAGATGCACGTGGATCTAAGTTAATGCCAGATAAAAAAGATTTTGGATACAGTTTCCCTTGTGATGGCCCAGGTCGTGGTGGTACATGTGATATTTCAGCATGGGATGCCTTCTATTTAGCAATGTTCTGGATGTTAAACACAATTGGTTGGGTAACATTCTACTGGCATTGGAAACATATGACAATCTGGGGTGGTAACCCTGGTCAATTTAACGAATCTTCAAACTATATCATGGGTTGGTTAAGAGATTACCTATGGTTAAACTCATCACCATTAATTAATGGATACAATCCATTTGGTATGAATAATTTATCGGTTTGGTCATGGACATTCTTATTTGCTCATTTAATTTGGGCTACAGGTTTCATGTTCTTAATCTCATGGCGTGGTTACTGGCAAGAATTAATTGAAACATTAGTTTGGGCCCATGAACGTACACCATTAGCGAATTTAATCCGTTGGCGTGATAAGCCAGTTGCATTATCAATTGTTCAAGCCCGTTTAGTTGGTCTTGTACACTTCTCTGTTGGTTATGTTCTAACATATGCATCATTTGTTATTGCATCGACTGCAGGAAAATTTGCATAAATGCAGTTAACTCTTTTCATTGAAAATCTATAAACACTTTTAAAGTGTTTATAGATTACCCTAATTGATTAAAATGTTATTGGATCATGATATAATTTAGTTTTATCCATTTTCAGTTTAAAAAAATTAATCAACTATTCTAAAGGAACGCTTGCATAATTTAGTAAAATTTGTTACCATGAATTTAGTAGAAAGCTCTGATAGTAAAGTGTCAAGTAAGTAAACTCAGTTCGGGATATAGCTCAGCTTGGTAGAGCACCTGCTTTGGGAGCAGGGGGTCGTAGGTTCAAATCCTACTATCCCGACTACTATGTCGTTTTCATTTTTTTCTTTGCTAAGTCAAGAGATGCGATTTTATCGGAAAAAATGATAAAAACTATTGATAGAATTTTATTTATTTTCTATCATTATATTAATCTACTATTAGTAACTTAATTTTAATTCAAAATCGTTCATGAGTTTAGACGAAAAATTTATTCCAGTTCGAACGGCTATCTACAAAATAGTTGAAAATTTGTTTGAGAAGATTGCAGGTTTATTTGGTTATCCCAATAATCCTGGCATGCCAACGATTTATGAAATGCCCAATGAAGTTTATGCGCGTTCACAATTTTTTGATAGCTTACCAAAACATCAAACATATTGGCCTCCAATACAACGTCCTGAAACATGGTTTGAGATGGTTTTTGGACCTGCTCCGAAAGTGGATGTGGTTTCTCGATATATTTATGAAAGTAAAGATGAAGGATTCTATAACTTCTATATTGAGAATTATAAAAATATTTATTTTTTACCTGATTGGGTCTCAGAATTTATTCAAGTAAATTTAAATATATGTTTAGATATTAGTCTTTTAGAAACAATTCGTGAAGTTCTATTTGTTGGATTAATGATTTATTCTCAAATGGTTGTTCTTCGAATCGCTATTTCTTGGCTTATCTATATTAATCCTTATACATTTCCATGGTGTTATCTAGCTGCGGCAGTTGATTGGACAGAAGATGTTTTGCAAGGAATCGTACCTGCTATTCTTGGAGTTAATATTACTGGAAGTGTTTTTCTTGGAGTAATTGGAGTTATTGCTGATAGTTTGAATCATTTAGTATTCACAATGCCATTTTTACCAAGTGAAGCTGAAGAAACAAAATTACTCATTAATCAAGAAATGAAAGATGTTTTAGTGTTTCATTATTTACCAGTACTTTGGTATCGACATCCAATTCCAAATGATGTACGTGACTTTTGGTATTATCAAAGACCGGATATTCTAGAATATATGCAAACAGCTTATAAGGATATTAATATTCAACTTTTACCTAATGTGGTTATTCAAGAATTATCTCAAAAGAATAATCTTGTTAGTCAAATTAATGACTTTAATGAATCATTATCGACAAACTTATTATCGAATGAATCTCTATTTCAACATTTTAATTTTTTAACTGACAGTCTATATCATATCAGTTTTTAATAAATATCTTAATAATTTTTTAACTGGAGGGGGACTTGGTTGGTTAGAACGATTAACTCTTCTAATTTTTTTGATTAGTACAGGTCTCTCAACATTGAGAATTGGTGAAAATATGGCCTTAAATAAGTCAAAAAATAAATTCACTTTTTCAGAATTATGATCCTAATTGTTTCATTAGTTAGGGTTATAATTTTATCCGTTTAATCCAAAACCTATACTTTAACTTTAGGATTCTATTGTTAATAGTATTTTAGAATTAACAAAACAAGTATATTAGCCGTCAAATTTTTTATATTCTAACTTCGTTTCTCAAAAAATAGACAAGTTTACTTTATTATTCTTACTTTTTTACATAATTTTGTCTACTATGAGTATTTATACATTGGATGGCTTCCTGTCGAATATTCGACCTGTTCTATCCTACTATTTAATTTTTTAGAAAATTTTGCTACGCTCTCAAAGAAGTAGTTTGAAGTATTCTTTACTAGTTAAATTCATGTTATGTTAAAAATTCAATTTTAATTGTAGCAAATTATTGTAGAATCTCAATTATATAGTTTTAACTTTTAATAATAAATAATATTTAAAGTTTTAACAATTATTTTTAAGATAAATCGTCAGTGTTCCAATTCAATAGTAATCTATCAATTAACTTTATACGAAAGACTTTTTACGAAGTTATTAAAAACAAATTTATGGAAATTTAAAGAGAGTTTGATCCTGGCTCAGGATGAACGCTGGCGAGATGCCTTACACATGCAAGTCGTACGAGGATTTTTAATCCAAGTGGCGGACGGGTGAGTAACACGTAAGAATTTGCCTTTAGGAGGGGGACAACAACTGGAAACGGTTGCTAATACCCCATATGCTTTCGAGTGAAACGGAATTTTCCGCCTAGAGAGAAGCTTGCGGCTGATTAGCTTGTTGGTAAGGTAATGGCTTACCAAGGCGACGATCAGTATCTGGTTTGAGAGGATGATCAGACACACTGGAACTGAGACACGGTCCAGACTCCTACGGGAGGCAGCAGTGGGGAATTTTCCGCAATGGGCGAAAGCCTGACGGAGCAATCTCGCGTGAGGGATGACGGCCTATGGGTTGTAAACCTCTTTTTTCAGGGAGGAACAAAATGACGTGTACCTGAAGAATAAGCATCGGCTAACTCCGTGCCAGCAGCCGCGGTAAGACGGAGGATGCAAGTGTTATCCGGAATCACTGGGCGTAAAGCGTCTGTAGGTGGTTTGATAAGTCAACTGTTAAATCTTGAAGCTCAACTTCAAAATCGCAGTCGAAACTATTAGACTAGAGTATAGTAGGGGTAAAGGGAATTTCCAGTGGAGCGGTGAAATGCGTAGAGATTGGAAAGAACAC
>Ga0307966_1000106_pt1 | contig 65785 bp, 56 predicted proteins | sample OrgLakmetagen646_FD_203141 | JGI IMG/M metagenome (GOLD analysis project Ga0307966, IMG submission 203141) | Saline water microbial communities from Organic Lake, Antarctica - #646 | ecosystem: Environmental > Aquatic > Non-marine Saline and Alkaline > Saline | place: Antarctica: Organic Lake... | reverse complement strand
GGGATCATTTCTTTTGGTAATTGCAGAAACTCTTCCCACTCGCTTAATTTTGCTGTATATGACAGCATTATTCTGTGAAGATTGATTCTATAATTCTTCTTTTGCATCTCCAGCCAACTTGTGGAGGTGGTAATAAAATCACAAACAATACCTTGAGGCATCGGTAAACAATAAATCATTATGCCACGATCAGTATATTGGTCGTGCCAAGCAGCGACTTGCCAGAGCCTGCCATAATTATCTGCATAGTTGTCTTCATAAACTGGCTCACCATAGGACGTAATATAAACTGGGGTGGCTGCAATAGTCATATTCCATTTTACTGATGTCAGAAAGGTATCCAAAATGTTTTTCTTATTTTTAATGAATGCTTGTAAACTAGTGTCCACTGGTTTCTCCATGAAGAATTGATAGCTTCCTATCATTTTGTCATTTGATGAAAACCACAAGGATTGTTTATTATCAATTTTGACTTCTTTTTGTTCACCAGGCTCGAAAAGAAGCCATTCACCATTGCCATTGATATCGATGATTGAAAAATTTTCGCTATTAGATTGATTCATCAAGTACGTTTGAATATTTTCATGTTTAGGAAAAATATCGGTTTCATACTTTGCAACAAACTCGGATCTGCCTGATTCGAATCTGTCGTAGAAGCTTTTTTCGGCAATTTTTCTTAATTTCATTATTTCTGTGGGGAGGTCGGCTTCGAAATTCCATGAGTATATCAATGTTTTAGTGGATTCAACTTCTCCCATCTGGCTTTCGAAAAACTCAGCTCGGTCAGATGAAAACGCCATGAATTCTTTTACCGGAAAAGCATAATTTAAATTTTCACTACTGGACTTCATTGTTACTATACCAACAACTTCACCGGCGAGGTTGAGCAAAGGACCACCGCTGTTCCCGGGTGATGCGGCGGCTGAAAAACGGATATTTTTCCATTTGCCGTCAATAGGTTCATAAGTAAAAGAGGTTAGGGTTCCTTTTCTAAATATGACGCCTTCGCCATGTGCATTGCCTGCGGCATAGATCACATCGCCTTCTTCATAAGCGTCAGCTATCTTAAACTCGTGATGTGCGGAGGTATCCCCTGCAACTGAAAACTGAATTAGGTCGCGGTAGTTTGAATACTTTTCAACATTGGTAATTTTGAAAATATTGCCTTTACTGTCACGCACAGCGAAATTGCCTGATAGCTGAGACTTGTAACCGATATTGAATACATGAGCGGCTGATACAAATGTATTGTCTTGGATCAGAAATGCGGTTCCTAAACTGTGGTATTTATCATTTCTCAAATGAAACGGGATAAGCTTGTGCGGAAATTCTTCTTTGTAAACTGTCTTATCTTCGAGCTTTAAGGTCACAACTTCAAAGATGCCATTCTTATATTTTTTTATTTGAGAAGATGAGTACTCCTCTTGTGCAACTGTGGCAAAAGAAAAAGAGATGGCTAAAACTAAACTGATCAATAGATTCGACATGTTTCGCATTGACTGTCCTTACTACTTATAAAACTTGAAAATCATCCTGTCAACGTTCTTGACCTTGCGGATATAAATAGGGCTCAGCAGACTCCCTTTGCATTGGCGCGCTAAGTCCGAAACATCAGTGTACCTCCTGTCAGACTATTTTACCTCTTCAATTTTTTGGGTACTTAATTTAGTTTGTGATTGCGTCTAGGATGCAGTGCGAGTATCTATGCCATCAGCATTAGTGACCAAAAACGGGGTGGGTAAATATATTGGGTTCTATAAAGTTAAGCCATTGTTGTTATCACGACTGTCTTTAATTAGTTCATCACCTGCGCTGTAATCACTTTTAGCCATGCGGTCATATAACACCACGTTCGCTGTGGCTGCCAAGTTCATGCTGTTGCGAGTAGGAATATAAACAACATGATCGCAGGCCGCAATGATGTTTTTAGGTACCGAAGCGTCTTCGGGTCCAAAAATATAAAATGCACTCACAGGATGCACAAACTCGGGAAGTGGAATAGCGCCTTCGACCAACTCAATAACTACTTTACTGGCACCTTTTGGAGCAATGGCTAATAGATCATCAACACCTATAGTAGGAATAATATGTCGCATCCGTTTAGTGTCAGCATTAAAGTCTTTAGCGTAAGCAAATCGTTGGCCTGTGTAGAAAACAGCACTGGCACCGTAGCACCCGCAAGCGCGCAGAATAGAAGCGACATTGATAGCCGACTTGGGGTTTACCAAGCCTATGCTCACTAAGCCGTGTCCGGCCCAGCGTTTAAACTCGGTTTTGGTTTGTTGTGGACTGACTGCATCAATGCTGTTTAGATGTTTCATAAGTAATTTAATTATCTTTGTAGCGCGATGGATATTAATTCATTAAAACAATTTTAATTGAATGCCGAAGCCAATTCTCTGCTGGTGTCTGTTGTAATCGATCAGTGAGTCACCATATCCGTTAAAGTATTGCAGCAGCCAATCATATCTTTCGTTGATAGGGTAGGTCAGATTGAGCTCTACACTGCCGCGGTTTTTATTGAACGACAGGTTATTACTTACTTTTGTTAGTAAATTTATCTTACCTATATTAAAGCTTAATCCAAACTCCGCGCGGCCAATAAAGTCGGTAATATCTGGATTGTCGTCACCGGTTGGATCTAGCTCAAATGTTTTTTCGTCTTCAGGCAATCGATACCAGGTTTTGAAGTAATAAAGTGAGTCAATATCACTAAAAATTGCTGTTACGTAAATGCGATTCCAACTTCTAGATTTTAAACCGCTCTGTCCATTTGAATGATGATTTAACCCAACGTTAAATTGATTAAATCGATAGCCGAACAAATCCCAATCAGTTTGCCATTGATAGTATACTTCAGGTTCGTAGTTGTTTTCTCGGAACGGTTTTGATGTTTCGTCGTTGTACACTTGCCAAAATGATATCAGCGTCATACCAAAGAAAACCCCACTTGCATCATCATCCATCAAGTGCAAAGGCATGTTGACACTTATCTGATACTTGGCCTCAAAGTTGTCGATATTCTCATCGGTTAGACCATCAACACTGATCGGATTAGGCGACTTTACGTGGCTAATAGGTAGTAAATAATTTTGCCGATATTGCGAAATAGAGAACGGATTTAGGTTAGATTCTTTAACACTTTTTTCGCGTTTATCTAAGATTGATTCAGTTGTTCGAATATCATCATTAGCTTCTTGAACCACTTTCTTAACCGACTTAATTAACGCCGATTCTAAAATTGGTGGCGGTGTACCTTGCTCTGGCATCGGTGTCTTTTGAGCGGGTGGTGTTTTTTCTTGCTCTTGTGATGGATCATCTTGAGCGGATGCTGAGCTTGAATATACGAGCGCAAGAGCCCAAAAAGCGCAGAGGCATGCATTGACTGTTTTCAAACCGATCCCTTGGTGCGCTATCATTCACGCAAATGATACACTGAAATTGTTTAAAATTCGATTATTTGACCTTCGCGAGCACCAAAACAGATCAGATCCATTTCACCTACTTCTACTATCATATTGCAATGCGCAATTATTTCGTCGATGTCATCATCTGTGCGCTCTGGGTCGTGACTATAAAGCGCGAGTTGTTTGACTTCGCAAGCCATTGCTAGTTTTACTGCTTCTTCGGCGACACTGTGTCCCCACCCCGATTTTGCGGGCATATCAGAGACCAAATATTGAGCATCATGGATCAAAATGTCAGCACCCTTTGCAAACGTGACGAAATCTAAAAAGTCAGTTTGTTTACGATACGGAGGATAGAGTTCATTGTCAGTTATATAAGCAATTTTATGCCCATTTTCTTTAATAGAATAACAACTACCACCGCCTGGATGGTTCATTTTTAACCTACTCACAAGACCATTGCTTATGTACCATTCATCTTCTTCTTCTTGCACAGAACGAGGTATCACTTGTATCGAAGCAGCGAGATCATTTTTGTGAACTGGAAAATACGAACCTGTCATTTGGTCTAGAACCGCTTCGGGTTGATTTAAGTCAGTTAAGCCCGGCGTAATCAGTATTTCGCGATTGGCTTGATAAATAGGAATGAAAAAAGGAAACCCTTGAATATGATCCCAATGGTTATGACTCAACAAGATATACACCGGTGTTTTTTTAGCGGCTAACCTTTTGCCGAGTTCGCGTATGCCAGTGCCCGCATCTAATACAATGTCGGTACCATCATCAAGCTCGACATGCACACATGCAGTGTTACCACCGTAGCGCACAAACTCGGCACCGGGTGTTGGTGTAGAGCCGCGAACTCCACAAAAAGTGATTTTCATAAGTGTTTTAGCCTAAAGTTTTGATGTACTCAAGAAGGTTATCGACCTCTATCAAGGTTTTTTCACCTGATTGTCTATTCTTTATTTCAATTTGTTGATTATCTAGATTACGCTCGCCAATTACAACGCTGTAGGGTATACCGATTAATTCCATATCATTAAACATAACACCTGGACGCTCTTTTCTGTCATCAAATAATACGTCGATGCCAACGTCACATAGGTCCTTATAGAGTTTTTCTGCGACTTCTTTGACGAGCGGAGATTTATGCATATTCATTGGGATGATCACGACGCTAAAAGGAGCAATGCTCTGGGGCCAAATAATCCCGAATTTATCATTATGTTGCTCAATGGCTGCAGCTACAATGCGCGTAACGCCGATACCATAACAGCCCATTTGCAGTAAATCATGTTTGCCCGTTTCGGTTAGCACACCGCAATTCATGGCTTTAGAATATTTATTACCGAGTTGAAAGATATGTCCAACTTCAATGCCTTTGGTAATGGCTAAAGTGCCGTTGCCATCGGGTGATGGGTCGCCAGCCACAACGTCACGAATATCGGCAACTGCATAGGTTTTGACATCTCTTTGCCAGTTTGCACCAGTGAAATGTTGTGCTTCTTTATTTGCACCACAGATGAAATCCGCCACTGTTTCTGCACTGCGGTCAACAATCACCGGTATCGAGAGCTCAACAGGGCCCAAAGAACCAAAACCACAATCTAGTTTTGCTTTTACTGCGGTTTCGTCGGCCATTTGCAATGGAGATGCGACAAGGGCTAATTTTTCGGCTTTAACTGCATTTAAGCTATGGTCGCCGCGCAACACAAGAGCGACAAATTCATGCTCAGATTTTTCGTCTGCTTTCACAATTAAGGTTTTGACAGTTTGTTTTACGTTGCACTCAAGTAGGGTAGCGATCGCTTGAATTGTTTTTGCATCAGGTGTGTCAACAAGGGTGAGTTGTGCAGAACCTTCTTTTGCCTCGCCTGATGCTATTGCTTCGGCTAATTCGACATTAGCTGCGTAGTCAGACGAGTCGCTATACGCTATATCATCTTCACCAGAGTCGGCGAGCACATGGAATTCATGAGAAACAGCGCCTCCGATTGAACCTGAATCGGCAATGACTGGACGATACGACAAACCAATTCGTTCAAAGATATTGCAGTATGCTTGATGCATTTGCTGGTAAGTTTGATCTAAGCTTTGGGCGTCAATATGAAATGAATATGCATCTTTCATAATGAACTCTCTGCTGCGCATAACGCCGAATCTAGGACGCACTTCGTCGCGAAATTTAGTTTGAATTTGATACAAATTTAACGGCAGCTGTTTGTAGCTGCTAATTTCGTTTTTGACCAAGCTAGTAACAACTTCTTCGTGCGTTGGACCAAGCACGAAATCTCGATTGTGACGGTCTTTTAAGCGCAATAATTCAGGACCATAATCGTCCCAACGACTAGACTCCATCCATAAATCACCGGGCTGGACTACTGGCATCGATATTTCGATAGCGCCGGCTTTATTCATTTCGTCTCTCACAATGGCCGCGACTTTATTTAGTACTCTTAATCCAGTGGGTAGCCAGGTATATAAACCTGAAGCAAGTTTGCGAACCATTCCTGCGCGCAGCATAAGTTGATGACTAATGACTTCAGCTTCAGCTGGTGTTTCTTTCTGAGTAGCGAGTAAATATTGTGAGCTGCGCATGTTGTTTCGGTGACCTTGAAGTTCTTCTAACGATGTCAGAGGCTAAAATAAATTTAATCTGGAAGTCTAGCAGTGGTCAGAGTGGCAACAAAGGATAAAATGAATAAACCTTTTATTTATTTCAATTTTCTATTTAGCAAATGAAATTATCGGCTTGAACGAGGCAGTTCAGCAACCGTCAATGAATTTCAATATCGAGAACATAGTTTATCGTGTCACGTGCTTGCCACTTTATATCAAAATTATGCAGTAGTACGGAATATATTTTGTCATCTTTAGTCGCGCTTTTGTAAGCGGGGCGGGGATCTTGTTCTAGGATGTTGTTTAGTAGTGCTTCCAACTCAGGATATGCATTGACCAGGGTATTAAGCTTTAAATAGGCAAGCTTTGAGTATTCAACTTGCCTCTTTTTTTCGGGAGCAAACTGAGCAAATCCAGAAATCGCATCTTTAACACTGTCTGCATAGTGCACGTAGGGTTTAATATCGATAATAGGCGTTTGATTGAGTAAATCGACTCCCTCTACTACCAGCTCATTATGCTCATTAAGGCCACAGTTTTTGACCACGGACAGACCGATAGGGTTAGGTCGAAAGGTGCTTCTAGTTGCAAAAACACCCACTTTCTGATTACCGCCTAAACGGGGAGGGCGAACAGTATCTTTCCAACCATCTTGTATATTTTTATGAAATACAAAGCTTATCCACAAATGTGAAAACGCGTCTAAGCCACGACATGCATTAGTTGGATTTATATCAGGGGAAAATTGAATTGTGCCCGTCGCTATGCTTATCGCTTGAGATTGTCGAGGGATACCGAACTTTTGTTTAAAAGGGGTCGTGATGACACCTATCGAACGGAATTCAAACGTACTTGCGCTTTTCTCTCCCACATTGTTATTTAGATTGGTCATGCGGGGTAAGTAATTTTTGAAAAAAGGCTTTACCTAATTTTTCTGCGTGTTTTACGTTGCGAAGCGGAATGTTTTCAGGGTTTGGAAAGTTTTCTAATGCAGCTTCCAAGCTTTCTTCGCGAATAATATGCAATATTGGAAAAGGAGAACGGTTAGTGTAATGACTGGTTGCATCGGCCGGTGCATCTGCAAATATATAATCCGGATGAAAGGTGGCTAGCTGAAAAATGCCTTCATATTGCTCCTGTTTTAAAAGTCGATTAGCGAGGTCAACTAAATCCAAATAATCGAAGAAATCTTTGCTGCCTTGGGCAATGATGAGTAAGCTTGTTTCGATGTCGCTATTGTTTTCCAACAGCTGCATTTCATCCAATAAAGCCTGCAGTATTAATGCGCTGTCGGTTTCTTCAGTCGAAATAGCTCTAATACTACCATTCTCACGCTCTTTGCGCGCAAAGGGGCAAAAGTTTTCACCAATAATGACTTTATCGACCCAAAGTAATGTTTGCTCAACCGCTGTGTCAGTCGTCATATTACTTTTCGCTCAACGGTAAATGTTTTGCAGTATGGCTGTGGAATTTAACGTAAGCCTCAAGCGTATTTTCAATTAAGGTAGCCACTGTCATGGGCCCAACGCCGCCGGGTACAGGTGTTATCCAGTCAGCGCGCTCTTTCGCAACTGCAAAATCAACGTCACCGGTTAATTTGCCGTTTTCTAATCGATTAATACCTACATCAATAACGATGGCACCTTCTTTAATCCATTCACCAGGAATAAAATGTGGCTTACCTACTGCCACCACGAGCAAATCAGCGCGCATTACATGCTCTTTTAGCTGTTTAGTAAATTTATGGCATGTTGTTACGGTGCAACCAGCGAGCAAAAGTTCTAAGCCCATAGGACGGCCAACAATATTGGATGCGCCAACAATGACTGCATCTAAACCTTTAACTGGGCGCTTTGTTGCCTCAATCATGGTCATGATACCTTTGGGAGTGCAGGGTCTAAGCGCTGGCATGCGCTGTGCTAAACGGCCAATATTGTATGGATGAAAACCATCAACGTCTTTATGTGGGTGAATGCGCTCTAATACTTTATCTGCATGTAAACCGGCAGGTAGAGGCAACTGCACTAATATTCCATCGATTGTGCCATCAACATTTAATTCATCAATTAAAGCGAGTAGGTCTTCCTCAGACGTATTAGCAGGCAGGCTAAATGACTTAGAAACGAAACCGACTTCATCACAAGCTTTGGTTTTATTGCTCACATACAATTTAGATGCTTCGTTAATGCCCACCAGAATGACGGCTAAACCGGGCATTCTGCGATCCGCTTCTTTTAGCGTATCAACATAAGCATGTACATTATCTCTAACGTGTTTGGCAATTTTTTTGCCGTCTATTAAATGAGCAGTCATTGAAGATTCTTTTATCGCAATATTTTAATGTGGATAGTGTAATAAAATCGGCTATTAAAATACACTGTTAAAGAAACGATGTGATTGCTTTTTAAGTAACTGAAGAAAAACCTAGATACATTGTAAAAAGTGTTTGACGATACTAGGGCAAGTCGGTAATATGCGCCACCCGTAAAGGTAGTGAACTACTTATACGGTTTCGGTGAGTGGCGCAGCTTGGTAGCGCACCTGGTTTGGGTCCAGGGGGTCGTAGGTTCGAATCCTATCTCACCGACCATTTACTTTTAGATTCGACGGGGTTCCATAGCTCAGCTGGATAGAGCAACGGCTTTCTAAGCCGTGGGTCGAAGGTTCGAGTCCTTCTGGGACCACCATGTAAATCAAAATAAGTGGTGTAAGTGAAAACAGTGGTGGGCGTAGCTCAGTTGGTAGAGCTCTGGATTGTGATTCCAGCGGTCGTGGGTTCAAACCCCATCGTCCACCCCACTTTTTTTGCAAAGGTCGAGGTTGTTCGTTTAATTAGCAATATCGAGCTTTGAGTATCCCTTGTCCGGGAAAAGTTTTGCGGGAGTGGTGGAATTGGTAGACACGCTGGATTTAGGTTCCAGTGCTTCACGGCGTGAGAGTTCAAGTCTCTCCTTCCGCACCATGTTATGTGCTCGGCACATACAAAGAGTAAAATGTCGGTGAGTGGCGCAGCTTGGTAGCGCACCTGGTTTGGGTCCAGGGGGTCGTAGGTTCGAATCCTATCTCACCGACCATCTTGTCAGAAAGTTGGTTTATTTGTAATTAAGCAACAGTACTCCTTGTTCATCATATAAAACACTCCAAAATTCCAAAAACACTAAAACGTTATTAATTAACTATTTCAACGCTCCAAATTTAAAAATTGCAGTCTGTAAATATAATCAATACTTGATAATGCTTAGAGCAATGCTCAACTAATTTCATGCATTCATTCAGATTGGCCATTTAGTTATTAAATGTCTATGTATTAAACTTATCTAAAATATTTAATCGCTTTGTTTATTTAGCACTAAGATTGAGCGAGTGTCAGGATGATGTCGGAATCCAACCCCAGCTTTCGACTGAATAATCAGTGTATTTTTGTAGCCATGGCGCGGACATAGCAATTAATTTACATTTATTACCCGTAATCACTCGACTCTGCGCTATCGTCTCTGTATAATTCCGCGTCCATTTTTAAACTCATGTGAGTTAGTTTCATTAATTCACATTCGACAACACCATGGCATTAGTCATATTAGTGTGTTGATTCATGTAAAGCGCTTAGAGGCGCAAGTTGAGGTAGAACAATGCAAGTGTCAGTCGAGACGACTCAAGGTTTAGAACGCCGTCTTACTATTACCGTTTCTGCAGATTCTGTAGATACTGCTGTTAAAGGACGTTTACAACAATTAGCAAAAACACAACGTATTAACGGTTTTCGCCCAGGTAAAGTTCCAGTAAGCGTCATTAAGAAGCGTTTCGGTCAGGCAGTTCGTCAAGAAGTTGCTGGTGATGTTATGCAACGTAATTTCTACGAAGCAATAATGGAAAAGAAAATCACGCCAGCCGGCATGCCTACTTTTGACTTAACTAAAGACGTTGATGGTCAAGACTTAGAGTTTGTTGCTACTTTTGAAGTTTATCCAGAAGTAAAAGTTGCTGGTCTTGACAAAATTAAGGTCGAGAAGCCAGTAGTTGAAATTACGGACAAAGACTTAGATACTATGATGAAAACGTTGCAAACACAGCACGCATCATGGAAAGAAGTAAAACGCAAAGCCAAAAAAGACGACAAAGTAACGATTAACTTTGTTGGTACCATTGACGGTGAAGAGTTCGACGGAGGAAGAGCTGAAGACTTTCCATTGGAACTCGGTAAAAGTCGCATGATCCCTGGTTTCGAAAAGCCATTAGTTGGCGCTAAAACAGGTGATGAAGTTGTTTCTGAAGTGACTTTCCCTGAGGATTATCATGCTGAAGCTCTGAAAGGTAAAAATGCCTCTTTTGTTATTACCGTAACTAAAGTTGAAGGCTTAGATTTACCCAAAGTAGATGATGAGTTTTCTAAGTTGTTTGGTGTCGAAGAAGGCGGTGTCGAGGCGCTTAAAGGTGAAGTTAAGAAAAATATGCAGCGCGAACTAGACCAAACGTTAAAAGCAACCGTAAAAGAAAACGTGATCACCGGTTTGTTAGAGAATAACCAACTAGATTTACCAAAAGCACTTGTCGATCAAGAAATCGATGCATTGCGTCAGCAAGCAAAGCAACGTTTTGAGCAACAGGGCAAAGGCGCTGATGTTCCTGAGTTACCTGCAGACTTGTTTTTAGAAAATGCCAAGCGTCGTGTTAGCATTGGTTTGTTACTTGGTGAAGTGATTAAAGATAATAAACTAGAGGCAGATGAAACTAAAGTTACTCAATTAATTGAGACTACAGCGTCTGCATACGAAGACCCTAAAGAAGTGGTCGAGTATTACCAGTCAAATACAGAGTTAAAGCAACAAATGCAGAATCTTGCATTAGAAGAACAAGCAATTGAAGCTATTCTTGAAAAAGCAAAAGTGAAAGAAGTTAAGAAAGCTTTTGACGAAATCATGAACAAAAACGCCTAAATTGTTCTTCAACAATTGACTTAACAGGTTATCAACTGATTAAATGCTCGGAATATCCGGGCATTTTTTTTATGAAGAGAAATATGACAAATATAATTACAGAACCACAAAACGCATTAGTACCAATGGTAATAGAGCAAACTCCTCGTGGTGAGCGCTCTTATGACATCTATTCACGCCTGCTAAAAGAGAATGTAATTTTTATAGTGGGTCAAGTTGAAGACCACATGGCAAACTTAATTGTTGCTCAGATGCTATTCTTGGAAGCAGAAAATCCTGAAAAAGATATTTTCTTATACATTAATTCGCCTGGCGGTTCAGTCACAGCGGGCATGGCCATATATGATACAATGAATTTTATTAAGCCAGATATTAGTACTGTATGTATCGGACAGGCAGCTAGCATGGGGGCATTCTTGCTCTCTGCAGGCGCAAAAGGAAAGCGTTATTGTTTGCCGAATGCACGTGTTATGATCCATCAACCACTAGGTGGATTTCAGGGGCAGGCATCTGACTTTGAGATACATGCGAAAGAAATACTGTCTATTAAAGAAAAAATGAATAGGTTAATGGCCAAACACACTGACCAAGATTATGAGAAAGTAGCAAAAGACACCGATCGTGATAACTTTTTAAGCGCGCAAGATTCAGTCGACTATGGATTAGTTGATGCAGTAATGACAAATCGTGCAGACGTATTGAAAAAAGCAGATTAATCGCCATATTAAGTTATTGAGTAGTAATGGCTCGCACTTTTTTTCATTTTGCGAGCCATAATAAAAACCCGATTTAGGGTAAGAACGAAAAGGCAAATTTTATGAGTGATGACCATGATAAAGATGGAGACAGCAAATTACTGTATTGCTCGTTTTGTGGTAAAAGCCAACATGAAGTTCGAAAGTTAATTGCGGGCCCCAGCGTATTCATATGTGATGAATGTGTTGAATTGTGTAACGATATTATTCGCGAAGAAATCAAAGAGATTTCACCAAAGCAGAAAACCGACGCTTTACCAACACCAAACGATATTCACAAACACCTAAACGATTACGTGATTGGCCAAGAACACGCTAAGAAAGTATTAGCTGTAGCGGTTTATAATCATTATAAAAGGTTGCGTAATAATGATGTCCATGACGGTGTGGAGCTAGGTAAAAGCAACATCCTTCTGATTGGTCCAACAGGTAGTGGTAAAACACTGCTTGCTGAGACGTTAGCACGATTACTCGATGTGCCTTTCACAATGGCCGACGCAACTACCCTTACGGAAGCAGGTTATGTCGGTGAGGATGTAGAAAATATCATTCAAAAATTGCTGCAAAAATGTGATTACGATCCTGAGAAAGCGCAGCGTGGTATTGTTTACATCGACGAAATTGATAAAATTTCACGCAAGTCTGACAACCCTTCCATTACTAGAGACGTTTCTGGTGAGGGTGTGCAGCAGGCATTGTTGAAGCTTATTGAAGGTACTATCGCTTCTGTTCCGCCACAAGGAGGCAGAAAGCATCCACAACAAGAGTTTTTACAAGTCGATACTTCTAAAATCCTATTTATCTGTGGTGGTGCGTTCGCTGGTTTAGATAAAGTAATTGAACAACGTGTATCCAAAGGCGCTGGTATTGGTTTTGGTGCTGAAGTGAAGTCCGCGGCAGACAAAAAAGCAGTTAGTCAGTTGTTCAAAGAAGTTGAACCGCAAGATTTAGTTAAATACGGTCTCATTCCCGAGTTTATTGGGCGTTTACCGGTTGTTGCTAGTCTAGAAGAGCTAAACGAAGATGCGCTAATTCAGATATTGAAAGAACCTAAGAATGCAATAACCAAGCAATATGGTGCTCTGTTTGCTTTAGAAGACACTGAACTTGAATTTCGTGATGATGCATTGCATGCAATCGCTACTAAAGCGATGAATCGCAAAACGGGAGCCCGTGGGCTGCGTTCTATTGTTGAAGCGGTGCTGCTAGATACAATGTATGAATTGCCGTCGATGCCAAAGGTAAGTAAGGTAGTTATAGATGAAGGTGTTATTAAAGGCGAGTCTAAACCACTACTGATTTACGATAACGCACCAGACAAAAAGGCAGTTTCAGAGTAAAAATCTGTATTTAAGACAATCAAAGCTGAGCTGACAGAACCATAGGGACTGACTTCTCAGCTTTTTTTTAGTTAATTTTTGGTTTTTTTGAATTTTGGTTTGAACTTTGCAGGTCAAGCCCCATATAAACAAGCAAGTGAAAAAACAAGAGAGAACTATGACAACTGAGCTCAAGAATCTCAGAACAATGCCAATATTGGCATTGCGCGATGTGGTCGTTTACCCGCATATGGTTATCCCGCTCTTTGTAGGGCGGGAAAAGTCTATTCAATGTTTACAAGCGGCAATGGATAATGACAAGCAAATATTTTTAGTTGCACAAAAAGAGGCTGGTATTGATGAGCCAGCAGTTGATGATATTTATACGGTTGGAACTGTAGCGACCATCCTACAGCTTCTTAAATTACCTGACGGAACTGTTAAAGTGCTGGTAGAAGGTAATGTCCGTGGTCAAATTGAGCAGTATATTGATACCGACCCTTTCTTTACCGGAGAGATAAAGTCACTCGAAGCCGAGACATTAGACGAAGCTGAGCAGGAAGTATTGATACGCTCTGCTGTTTCTCAATTTGAAGGCTATGTAAAACTAAATAAAAAAATTCCACCAGAAGTGTTAACGTCACTAAATGGCATCGAGGATGCTGCAAGACTGGCCGACACGATGGCTGCCCATATGCCGCTGAAACTGGCAGAGAAGCAAAAAGTACTTGAAATGAACCCGATTACAGAGCGTTTAGAGTATCTAATGGCGCTGATGGAAGGTGAAATTGATTTATTGCAGGTTGAGAAAAAAATAAGAACTCGCGTTAAAAAGCAAATGGAAAAAAGTCAACGCGAGTACTACCTCAACGAGCAAATGAAAGCGATTCAAAAAGAACTTGGTGAGATGGATGAAGCGCCTGATGAATTCGAAGCGTTAGCCAAAAAGATTATCGACGCGAAAATGCCTAAAGATGCAAAAGATAAGGCCGACGCTGAGTTAAATAAATTGAAAATGATGTCGCCGATGTCCGCTGAAGCAACAGTCGTTAGAAGTTATATCGATTGGTTGACGTCGGTGCCTTGGTATAAACGCAGCACCGTGAAAAAAGACTTAGCAAAAGCGGAAGAGGTATTAGATAACGATCATTACGGCCTAGAAAAAGTCAAAGAACGAATCCTTGAGTATTTAGCAGTGCAACAGCGTGTTAAGAAACTTAAGGGTCCTATCCTATGTTTGGTGGGTCCTCCTGGTGTTGGAAAAACCTCACTAGGCCAGTCTATTGCCAGAGCAACAGGCAGACAATATGTCAGGATGGCATTGGGTGGGATGCGAGATGAAGCTGAAATACGAGGCCACCGTCGCACTTACATTGGCTCATTGCCGGGTAAGCTGATCCAAAAGATGTCAAAGGTTGGCGTTAAAAACCCATTGTTTTTGTTAGACGAGATCGACAAAGTATCTTCTGATATGCGTGGAGATCCTTCTTCAGCATTGCTAGAAGTTCTTGACCCGGAGCAAAACTCAAGTTTTAGTGATCACTACTTAGAAGTCGATTATGACCTCTCGGATGTGATGTTCGTGGCCACCTCAAATAGTATGAACATCCCGGATCCGTTGTTAGACCGAATGGAAGTTATTCGTTTGTCTGGGTATACCGAAGATGAGAAGTTGAACATTGCGCTCCGCCATTTGATAAGCAAGCAAATTTCGCGTAATGGTTTGAACGAGAAAGAACTGATAATAGAAGACTCTGCAATCATTGGGATTATTCGTTATTACACGCGAGAAGCAGGTGTCAGAAATCTTGAAAGAGAAATATCAAAAATCTGCCGAAAGGCAGTCAAACATATTTTATTGAATAAAGGCAGCAAGACCGTTGTTGTTAATCAAGACAACTTAAAAGAATACTTAGGTGTTCAACGCTGTGATTACGGCAAAGCTGACAAGAACAATCAAGTGGGTCAAGTAACTGGTTTAGCTTGGACTCAGGTGGGTGGTGATCTTCTTACAATAGAAGCTACCTCTGTACCTGGCAAAGGCAAGACCACATTTACTGGTTCTTTAGGCGATGTCATGCAAGAGTCGATTAAAACAGCATTGACGGTTGTTCGTTCGAGAGCAGAAAAGTTACGTATTAATAGTGACTTTCATGAAAAACGAGATATACACGTTCACGTACCAGAGGGCGCGACGCCGAAAGATGGGCCAAGTGCCGGTGTCGGAATGTGCACCGCATTGGTCTCATCACTAACGGGTAATCCGGTAAGATGCGATGTTGCAATGACGGGTGAAATTACACTTAGAGGCGAAGTACTCGCCATTGGTGGTTTAAAAGAGAAGTTATTGGCGGCCCATCGTGGTGGTATAAAAACCGTCATAATTCCAAAAGATAACGAGCGTGATTTAGAAGAGATCCCCAAAAATGTGATTGGCGATCTTAATATTCATCCGGTCCAATGGATAGATGAAGTGCTGAATATTGCGCTTGAGTCTCCTGTTGAAGCGATAGAAATTTTATCGTAATTTAGGATGAAAAGGCTCTAACACTTGCCTGTTGAATAAAAAACAGGCTATTTTTTCGAATTAAACACAATTTTTTTACTTTTTTTAATTATTAGGGCTTCACAAGTCGGTTAGTTATGCTACCTTAATATCCGTACTCGCTAAATGCCTCGTCACGAAAGGGATAGCAAGCGATTTACTAGGAAGTTAAAAAATTGTTAATCATAGCTTGAAGTTCTATTGCAAGCTTGTTATAACTTTTAGACAATATAATTTTGCATTGAGCAATATAATAAAAAAATAAAGGGGTCATATTGTGAACAAGTCTCAACTAATCGATACAATTGCTGCTAGCGCAGACATTTCTAAAGCTGCTGCGGGTCGTGCATTAGATGCTTTCACTGACGCAGTTACTTCTGCTCTTAAAGATGGCGATCAAGTAGCACTTGTCGGTTTCGGTACATTCTCAGTTCGTGAGCGCGCTGCACGTAGCGGTCGTAACCCACAAACGGGTGAGACTATCCAGATTGCTGCTGCTAAAGTACCTTCATTCAAAGCTGGTAAAGCATTGAAAGACGCTGTTAACTAAACATGTTAGTTTTATTTTAAAAAGGCGATGGCGACTCCATCGCCTTTTTTATTTATATAATTTAAAAAAAGAATCCTTAATAGTCGCGCAAGCGTTGTTCAGCAGGTATAGTATCCGGCTTAAAAAAGCGAATTAAGCGGCGCAATCACTCGTTTGATTGCGACATGAAAGTTAGTATTACAAGGTTGTTTTAACTTATGTTAGAGAAAATTAGAGAGGGCTCTCAAGGTCCTTTAGCCATCACTATCGTTGGCTTAATAATTATTAGTTTCGCAGTGACTGGTGTTGGAAGTTACTTAGGTTCTTCATCAACCCCAGCGGCAGCGACAGTAAACGGTGAAGACATTACATTAAACGAAGTTGAAGCAGCTTACCAAAATCAACGAGCCAGAATGGAAGCTCAATTTGGTGAGTCAGTTGCTGCTGCGTTTGCCAGTGAAACTTACTTGGAAACGTTTAGAACTCAGGTTTTAGACCAATTAATTTCAGACAAACTGCTCGAACAGCAAGCAACAGAACTTGGTTTGCGGGTAAGCACTGAGCAAATTAAACAGACTATTTTTGATATTGATGCATTTAAAATTACGGGTCAGTTTGATAACGATACTTTTCAAGCAGTTATCGCTAGACAGAATTTCACACCGGCGAGTTTTAGAGACTATTTGCGCAAGCAACTGACAACTGAACAGCTAAGCAATGTGATTAATGGTTCAAGCTTCAGTCTTGATGACGAAGTCACTGCTATATTGCGTTTGCAGCAGCAGACGAGAACAGCGAGAACGCTTGAAGTAAGTGCCGCTAATTTTGCGTCCGATGTTACCGTGTCCGACGAAGAAGTTGAGCAATACTATCAATCTAATTTGAGTGATTTTGATACACAAGAACAGGTCAAGTTATCTTATGTATCACTCTCTGTTGCCGATCTGATTGCTAAGGAGTTTGTAACAGAAGAAGATGTTCTTGTTAATTACCAAGAGAATATAGCCGCTTACCAAACGTTAGAAGAACGCCGCATTGCACATATTCTAATAGAGTTTGGTGACGATGAAGCAGCTGCTAAAGCAACCGCGGAGGAGGTGCTTGCACTAGTTCAGGCGCCAGACGCTGACTTTGCTAACATTGCATCAGAACGTTCTACGGACACAATTAGTGCTGAAGTTGGTGGCGACTTAGATTTTATCAGCAGAGGTGATTGGAGTGAGTCATTCGAAGATGCAGCATTTGGATTAAAAGAAGTAGGCGATAAAAGTGGACTGGTGCAAACCGAGTTTGGTTATCACATTATTAAGCTAACCGAATTAACACCGATAATCACCACTGCGTTTGCTGAAATCCAAGACGAGCTGACTCAAAGACTGTTGAAAGAAAAAGCAATGGAGAGTTTCTTTGGTCTTCAAGAACAAGTAGCTAGTGCGGCATTTGAACAGCCTGATAGGTTGGACCGAGTGTCTGAAATTACTAACAGACCTATTATTGATACTGCGTTTTTTGAGAAAACCAATTACCCTGCATCGGTTAATTACCCGCAAGTCGAAAATGTTGCGTTTAGTCCCGAGTTAGTTGAAAACGGCTTAAACAGTGATGTTCTTAAGATAACAGACGAAAAGATTATGGTCACAAGAGTGATAGGCCATAACCCACAACGAACGTTGCCCCTTGAGGACGTCAGTGCGAGTATTGTAAATCAACTCACGGCTGCGAAGACTCAACAAGCTGCGGTTGATTGGGCTGAAGGTCTCAAAACTAAAATATTTGCTGGTGAATCAATTGATGAAACGTTGACCGCAAAGTCATTAGAAATCAAAACAGTGGAGAGTATTCCTCGTTTTGGTCGCGAAGTTCCTGCTGAGATGAATACTGCTATTTTTAAGCTATCGCCAGTTGCACAGCAAAATGTATCCGTAGTTAAGCTGAGTTCGGGCAATGTCGGTTTGGTTATCCTAGATTCAGTTCAATCCGCATCTGCGGTGTCAGAAGAGGACTTACTTGCTGGTAAAACAGGTTTGGCAAGTAATGAGAGCAGAAACGCTTATGATAACTTTGTAGACGCATTAAAAAGCAAAGCTGATATAGAGATTATTAAACCATAGCCTGCACCCTTAGCATTCTATTTGGTCTAATTGATCGAATAGAGTGTGGGTCGATATAAACCCTGTGAGCCATTCTAGGTCATTGGGTTTTTGGTATCTTACAACAACAACATGATCATTGAAAAAGCAGCGAGAATCGTGCCCGAAATAACAATAATATAAATAAAGCCCTGTTTGCCTTGTGATATTGAGTGGCCACTAGCGCGTAAATAGAATAGCCAGAAAATACAAAGAACGATGGGGATTAAAAATAAGAACTTAAACAATCAGATTGTACTCCAGGGTATTATTTTGCATTACATTATCTCAGATAATAGTTGGTTGCGCTGTGCATAAGTGCAACTCAGTTAAACAACATACGTTATATTTATTGAAATAGTGCACATTCTTTTAAAATCAAGATCATGGTTGTTTAACACCAGTTTAAAGCATATTTCTAGATAGCACTTGATGTTATTTATTATGCTCAAAAAAAAACGCCGATTAGGCGTTTTTTAAATTATTTTATCGTTTTTGTGTTGTAAACACTAACATTCTAAATCGTGTTGTAAGAAAACGTCCTTATAGCGCGTTTATTTGCGTGTTTAGACGGCTCTTATGACGAGCAGCTTTGTTTTTATGAATAAGGCCTTTAGTTGCCATACGGTCTAAAACCGGAACTGCTACTGTAAATGCTGCTTGTGCAGTTGCTTTATCACCCGATGTAATAGCGGCAAGTACTTTTTTGATGCACGTGCGGGTCATGGAGCGACGGCTTGCATTATGCTGGCGACGCTTCTCAGATTGGATTGCACGTTTCTTCGCAGACTTAATGTTAGCCAAGGTGAAACTCCTAAATAAATTCATGTCAAAATTGAGGGTGCAGATTATCCGGTTTTTACATACCCCTGTCAATAAAATTGACGGTTTAAAGCAAAAAATAACGCAATTAACCAACTTGCCGTCCTCTACTTCGGACTTTACATTTATTTATGCGTAAAAGCGCCCGTTATTTGTGCAATGATCAATCAGTTATTGCGAGCCTAAGGGTATTAATGCGATTATAAATGGATAAAAGCAGTAAGAACCGTTGGCTACAAATAGTAATAACTCAAAGGTGAAAGTGGGTCGATGTTAAAATCAGGGATTGTCGTCAGCTCAATGACGTTAATATCGAGAGTGCTCGGATTAGTGAGAGATGTTGTGGTGGCTAATTTAATGGGTGCAGGAGCCGCCGCTGATGTCTTCTTTTTTGCTAACAAAATCCCCAATTTTTTACGTAGATTGTTCGCCGAAGGCGCTTTTGCACAAGCATTTGTCCCAGTTTTAACTGAGGTAAAGGCGCATGAAGACAAAGCTGAATTGGAAGACTTTGTTGCAAAAGTGTCCGGTACACTTGGCGCAATTGTTTTCGTAACAGCCATAGTCGGTGTGGTTTTATCGCCTGTGCTGGCTGCGTTATTTGGCACCGGCTGGTTTATCGACTACTTAAATGACGAACCCGATGGAGCTAACTTCGAGTTAGCCTCTAGTATGCTAAAAATCACATTCCCTTATATATTTTTTATATCACTGACTGGATTTGCTGGGGCTGTGCTCAACACACTCAACAAATTTGCGGTAGCTGCCTTTACGCCCGTCCTGCTTAATCTCAGTATTATCGCCTGTGCATGGTTATTTGCTGAAAGATTAGAGCAACCTGCTTTTGCGTTAGCATGGGGGGTCTTTATTGGTGGCATGGTGCAACTATTATTTCAACTGCCTTTTTTATACCGAGCAGGCCTTCTGGTTAAACCCAAGTGGGGTTGGCGCGATCCCAATGTGACCAAAGTAAGAACCCTGATGATCCCTGCGCTGTTTGGCGTGTCAGTGAGTCAAATAAACTTACTTCTAGACACACTTATAGCTAGTTTCTTAATGACAGGCTCAATTAGTTGGCTGTATTACAGTGACCGCTTACTGGAATTTCCACTTGGCTTATTTGGTATTGCTATAGCAACGGTTATATTACCTACACTTTCACGAAATCATGTTGGCAAAGACGATCAAGGCTTCAAAAATAATTTAGATTGGGCATTTAAGATTATTTGTCTACTCGGTATACCAGCAGCGACGGCGCTCGTTCTATTGGCGTTTCCACTTTTAATGGTTATTTTTCAACGCGGCGAGTTTTCGGTCGTGGATGCTCAAATGGCGTCTTATAGTCTAATTGCTTACGGCAGTGGTCTATTGGGCTTTATGCTAGTTAAAATACTTGCTCCGGCGTTCTATTCTCGTCAAGACACTCGGACACCGGTAAAGTACGGCATTATTACGATGGCTACTAATATGCTATTTAACCTGATTTTTGCTATCCCTTTTGGTTATGTCGGTTTGGCTATTGCTACTGCTATGTCGGGCACGTTAAATGCCATCCTTCTCTATCAGCGCTTACATCGACAGGGTATCTATAAACTAGGACGCGATACCCTCAGTTTTATTATTAAAGTGGTGTTAGCATCGATTTTTATGGGTATATCTATTTATATATTTAACCTTAATTTTGCTTGGGGATCAGCGAACTTGATGGAGCGCGTCTACATGCTAACCAAACTTGTTGTTTTAGGGCTTAGTGTCTTTGCGATCAGCTTAATATTGGTCGGAATTCGAGCAAGGCATTTAAAAATACAAAAATCGACCTAAAAAATTGGCTTGGTCTCCTTATAATCATTGGTATTCACCCAGCGGTCGTTTATAATCTTCTGGCTTTAAAACGATTACATTCATTTAATCTTTGTGTATTGCTCTGGGTTTTTATTAAGAACCGCGAAGAATGCATAATTCAAACATCAAAAGGCAAGGTGGTTTGCAGTTAATTCGAGGCCTACATAATTTACGGCAACAGCAACAACAGCGTTGTGTGTTAACTATTGGTAAGTTTGATGGCGTTCATTTAGGTCATCAGGCTGTGCTGGTTAATTTAGTTGAGAAAGCAAAGACACTCGGTTTGGCCTCAACTGTTATGATTTTCGAGCCGCAACCTGAAGAAGTTTTTGCTCCGCAGCACGCACCTGCTAGGTTGTCACGTTTTCGCGATAAATATGAACAGTTCAAAGCGTTGGGTATTGATCGCCTTATTTGCGTTCGATTTAATTCTGTTTTCGCTGCAATGAGTCCTGAAAGCTTTATTCAAGATTTATTAGTGAAACAACTCGGTGTTAAATTTTTAGTGGTTGGTGATGATTTTCGATTTGGTCATCAACGCAAAGGAAGTTTTGATTTGTTGCTAGCAGCCGGATTGAAATCGGAGTTTGATGTAGTTAGTACACAAAGCTTTAAATTAGCAAATTGCAGAATTAGTTCAACCGAAATTCGGCAAGCGTTGTCCAACAGTGATTTTGAATTAGCCAAGGAAATGCTAGGCCGAGAGTTTACGATTGCTGGGCGAGTTAATCATGGAGACAAAAAAGGCAGAACCATTGGTTTTCCGACGGCAAATGTTTTGCTTAAACGCTGCAAGTCACCCATAAGTGGGGTTTTTGCGGTTGAAGTTATTATTGCTAAGCAGTCTTTTAAAGGCGTCGCTAATATAGGCAACAGGCCTACGGTTAAAGGTACAAGATCGCAACTAGAAGTGCATCTGTTTGATTTTAAAAAGGACCTTTATGGTACTTATATAGAAGTGGTTATTAAACAAAAACTCAGAGATGAGAAAAAATTTGAGAATTTTGAAGCGTTGCACAAACAGATAAAATGCGACGCTCAAGCGGCACGAGATATATTCAATATTTAAAGACTTGTCGTAATAAAGTCAGTATTAAATTTATAAAAAACATAATTATAGAAGTGGAAAACCAGATATGACAGATTATAAACCGACGCTAAATTTGCCTGAAACGGCGTTTCCAATGCGTGGTAATTTGGCTAATCGTGAGCCGCAGATGTTGAAACAGTGGACAGATAAAAAGCTGTATGAGCAGATCAGAAGTGCTAAAGCGGGTAAAAAATCTTTTATATTGCACGATGGCCCTCCTTATGCGAATGGCGATATTCATATAGGTCATGCGGTTAACAAAATTTTGAAAGACATTATCGTTAAGTCAAAAACCTTATCAGACTTTGACTCGCCTTATGTGCCTGGTTGGGACTGTCACGGTTTACCTATTGAGTTGATGGTAGAAAAAAAAGTAGGAAAGCCCGGTAAAAAGGTCACTGTTGCTGAGTTTCGTGAAAAATGTAGAGCTTATGCTGAGCGTCAGATCGATGGGCAACGTAAAGATTTTATTCGCTTAGGTGTGTTAGGCGACTGGCAAAACCCTTACAAGACCATGGACTTTGGTTCAGAAGCTAACATTATCAGAGCGTTTGGTAAAATTGTAGAATCAGGACATTTAGAAAAAGGTTTTAAGCCCGTTCATTGGTGCACGGATTGCGGGTCAGCATTGGCAGAAGCTGAAGTTGAATATCAAGATAAAGAATCTCCTGCAATTGATGTGAAGTTTGAAATTACAGATTATGCCGGTTTCGCAGATGCTTTTGGTATCGCTCCTGAACTACTGCAGCAAACTAAGTCCTCAGTTGTCATTTGGACAACAACGCCATGGACTATTCCTGCAAACCGCGCGATTAGTCTGCACCCTGAGTTAAGTTATGAGCTGGTAGCAGTGGCGTTGCAAACGGGTAAAGAAAATTATGTCATAGCGGCTGATTTAGTTGAGACTTGTATGCAGCGTTATGGCATTACCGAGTTCAAGGTTATTGGTGCATCCACCGGTGCTGCGCTAGAGCATTTACTGGTTAGTCATCCTTTGAATCCTATTCAAGTGCCATTGATTTTAGGTGAACACGTTACAACCGATGCCGGAACAGGATGCGTGCATACTGCACCTGCGCACGGAGTAGACGATTTCAATGTAGGCAAACAATATGATATAGAAGTTTATAATCCAGTAGGTGGCAATGGTGTTTATTTTGAAAATACGCCATTATTTGCTGGTTTGCATGTGTTCAAGGCTAATCAGCCAATTGCTGACGCGCTGGCTGAGAAGGGCGCTTTAGCCTTGCAGATTAAATACGTGCATAGTTACCCACATTGCTGGCGTCACAAATCACCGATCATCTTTCGAGCCACTCCTCAGTGGTTTATCAGCATGGATAAGAAAGGTTTACGCAAGCAGTCAATTGAACAAATTAGTAAAACTAAATGGATCCCAGGCTGGGGCGAAGAACGCATTAAGAGCATGGTTGAAAGCCGGCCAGATTGGTGTATTTCACGTCAACGGACTTGGGGTGTGCCAATTGCATTGTTTGTGCATGAAGAAACCGGCGAACTACATCCAAAAACGGCACAAATTATTGAAACAGTAGCCGTGGCGGTTCAGCAAAAAGGGATCCAAGCTTGGTGGGATATGGAAGCTGAAAGCCTAATTGGGGCGGATGTAGCTCAATATCAAAAAGTCACAGATACACTTGATGTCTGGTTTGATTCTGGTGTTACGCATTATTTTGTGGTTGATAAGCGTGATGACATTCCAACTGGCGCCGATTTATACCTAGAAGGTTCAGATCAGCATCGTGGTTGGTTTATGTCTTCATTAATTTCTTCCACAGCTATGCATGGCCATGCTCCTTACAAAGAAGTACTAACCCATGGTTTTACGGTTGATGCCAACGGCAAGAAAATGTCTAAATCGTTAGGCAATGTAGTTGCACCTCAAGAAGTGACCAATAAACTTGGGGCTGACATTCTGCGTTTGTGGGCCGGTTCAACCGATTATCGCGGTGAGATGACAGTGTCAGATGAAATTTTGAAGCGTTCTGCTGACGCTTATCGTCGAATTCGCAACACTTGTCGTTTCTTACTTTCAAACTTAAATGGGTTTGACCCGAGTAGAGACATTGTGCCCTTCGATGAAATGGTTGCATTAGATCAATGGGCTGTTTTGCGAGCATCTGCAGTGCAAAAACAAATTCTGGAAAGCTACGACCAATACGATACTTTAGTGGTGTGTCAAACATTGATGCAGTTCTGTTCTATCGAAATGGGGAGTTTCTATCTGGATATTATAAAAGACAGACAATACACTGCTAAGACTGATGGTCTAGCGAGACGTTCTTGCCAAACGGCGTTATATCATATTGCTGAAGCCTTAGTACGTTGGATGGCGCCGGTGATGAGTTTCACCGCACAAGAGGTTTGGGAAGCGATGCCGGGCGAGCGTGATGAATTCGTGTTCACGGGAGTTTGGTACACAGGATTACCCGCAGTTGATGCGACTGCAACCAATTCGCTTGACAATGATTTCTGGCAGACGATCATGAAGATAAAAACTGAAGTAAATAGCGCATTGGAAAAAGCGCGTAATGAAAAAACCATCGGCGGTTCACTTGAGGCCAAAGTGATTGTTTATGTGAATTCAGAAAAAGCTAACTTGCTGGCTAAGGTAAAAGACGAATTGCGTTTTGTACTCATGACCTCTGAAGCCGAAGTGAAGAGCTTGAGTGAAAAAACTATCACGGCCACTGTATTCAATGGTTCAGATATGTTCATTGATGTCGTCGCCGCAGCTGGCGAAAAATGTGCTCGTTGTTGGCACTATAAACCAGAGGTCGGTAACGATCCTAAACACCCTGAACTCTGTAACAGATGTATCGACAATGTCGATGGTCACGGGGAAGTACGCGAATATGCTTAATATTCTTAAGAATACGGGAATGCGATTTACCTGGATTTCAATTATCGTCGTGGTGTTAGACCAGTGGACCAAGCGAGCTGTGGTAAACTCAATGCAACTGTATGAGTCTATCGAAATAGTGCCGTTTTTCAACTTTACTTATGTACACAATTACGGTGCAGCATTCAGTATTCTTTATGATGCTGGTGGTTGGCAACGATATTTCTTAAGTGTCATTGCATTAGGTGTTAGTGGCTTGATATTATGGTGGTTGAAAAGTACAACTCGACAGCAACTATTGCTACCAATTGCTTTTTCATTTATTTTGGGTGGCGCATTAGGTAATGTTTACGATCGTATTCTGCATGGTTATGTAATTGATTTTCTTGATTTATACTATGGTACTTCTCATTGGCCTGCATTTAATATTGCCGATTCTGCAATATTTATAGGCGCTGTTTTACTTATCATAGATATGTTTATTAACAAAGAGGCAAATGAAGTTGACAAATAATACCCTGACCATTGGAGATAACTGCGAAGTTATTTTACATTTCGACTTGAAACTTTCAGATGGTTCAGCTGCTGATAGTACTAGAGTGAATAACAAACCTGCAAAAATGGTAATGGGCGATGGCAGTTTAACCAAAAACTTTGAAGACTGTTTGCGAGGTCTTGTGGCAGGTGACAAGAAGTCTTTTTTGTTGAATGCTGAAGATGCGTTTGGTATGCCCAATCCTGACAATGTGTATTATGTTGACCGCACTAAATTTAATGCAGATACACCAGTAGAAGAGGGCATGATAATCGCCTTTGCTCAACCTGATGGTTCTGACTTACCTGGGGTTATTCGAAGTGCCGTTGGGCATTCAGTCACGGTTGATTTTAATCACCCACTCGCAGGACAAAATGTCACTTTTATTGTTGAAATTATAGAAGTAAGACATACAGGAGCAGAATAAAATGAAGATCCATTTGGCTAACCCGAGAGGCTTCTGCGCAGGAGTTGACCGCGCTATTATTATAGTCGAACGTGCACTGGAGATGTTTGGGGCGCCGATTTATGTGCGCCATGAAGTTGTGCATAATAAATTTGTTGTCGATGGTTTGAAAAAACGCGGTGCGGTTTTTATTGATGATCTGACTGAAGTTCCTGACGACACTATTGTTATTTTTTCTGCACATGGCGTATCGCAAGCAGTTCGTGCAGAAGCTAAAAGTCGTGGGCTTAAGGTGTTTGATGCAACTTGTCCATTGGTAACGAAAGTTCATATGGAAGTAATTCGAGCCAGCAAGAAAGGCACTGAGTGCGTTTTGATTGGACATCAAGGACACCCTGAGGTTGAAGGCACAATGGGACAATATAACAACCCCAATGGTGGTATATATTTAATTGAATCAATTGCCGATGTAGAAACACTTGTGGTTAACAACCCTGATATACTTTATTATTGCAGTCAAACAACGCTTTCCGTAGATGACACTGCCGACATTATTGATGCCTTGCGTCAAAGATTTCCAAAAATTGATGGCCCGCGCAAAGACGATATCTGCTATGCAACGCAAAATAGGCAGGATGCGGTAAGAGAACTTGCTAGTGATTGCGATATTCTATTGGTCGTGGGCGCACAAAATAGTTCAAACTCAAATAGGTTGAGAGAATTAGCTGAAAAAATTGGTTCAAAAGCGCACCTTATTGCGGATGCAGATTGTATTCAAAAAGAATGGCTAACCAACGTCTATGACATCGGTGTCACCGCCGGCGCTTCAGCACCAGAGGTCTTGGTTAAAGGAGTCGTTGATAAATTACTTAGTTGGGGCGCGGTTACTGCATCTGAACGCCCTGGGCGTGAAGAAACAATAGAATTCGCTGTGCCAAAAGAGTTACGCATTAAGCAAATTTAAGCGTTGCTAAAATAAATAAACTAGCGCGAAGCGTAGTAAAAACAAGGCTTTGCGCTACCACCTCCAGGAAACCTACTTTAGTTCAGTTTCGATACGTATTTAATACGTTAGACTTATTCAGGATAACCAAATACCCATGCATCTCATGTAAGCTGATGTTATGAAGAAGCTGTTTTTGAATAATTATGATGCTGAATAGACCGACTAATCAATTAGCAAAAAAATCAATGCTATCCCAGAGCGGACTTGGCATGATTGAAGTGTTAGTAACTCTTTTTATACTATCAATCGGCCTCTTGGGCGTTGCATCGTTGCAATTTGTAGGGTCTTTTTCCAACGCCGATGCCTTGAATCGTACTCAAGCTGTTTTTGTAGCACAGCAATTCAGTGAACGTTTGACTGCAAATGCGATGTCATCTGACGTAACAGATGGCTTTGTTGTTGATAATAATTATTTTGATGACCAGATATATAACTTCGACAACCTGACTTGCTCACTAACGGACGCAAGTCCGCATGAATGCCATTGTAAAGAGCATCCAGCTGCTATTGCCAATTGCCAAACAGGTCATTGTAATGCAGCTGAATTAGCTGAGTTTGATGGTTATCAAATGTCGTGTGCCGCTGCACGCAATAATCCGAATGCTCAAATAAGCCTGACATGCACAGATAAAGATTTGGGCGATACTGACTTATGCACGGCTGGCTCTATTCACGAAGTCATCGTTAGTTGGCCTGTGCGCAACTGGCAGGGCAACGAGCGAGTGTTAAATAGTGCATGTAATAGTACGCCAACAGATTCCAACGACTGCGTTGTGGTTGAGGTTGCTTTATGAATCTATTTATCAACAAAATTAGCCAGAAAAAAAATCAAAAAGGATTCACGTTAGTCGAAATAATGATTTCGATGGCATTAGGACTCGCGATCGCAGGTGCGGTCATTCAAATAATGGTCAGCAACTCGGTCACTGAAAAATTAAATAGAGCAATGGCATCTACTCAAGAAAGTGGGCGGTTTATTATTAACCGTTTGCGTGGTGAAATATTGATGGTGGGTTTGTATGATCAAATGAATCCTAAGTTAAACATTAGCGTAGATGTAGTCGACGAAAACAACTTTGTACGAACCCACCCCGTAATATTGCCTAATGAGTTCGCGGTGAGAACAAGTTTAGGTGCAGTTCAAGGAAACAGTGGTGGTAACGATACCTTAGTCGTTAGCTTGCAAAGCAATATGGATTGCAGAGGTTACGCCCTCGGTTATTTGAACGAAGAAGAATTTTATGTGGTTAACGAATATTTCGTTGCTGATAATAAGCTCAAATGTAGGGGTTTTGATGGCCGTTATTTGCGTGGGCAAAAAGTGGCTGATGGTCATAACAGCCACAGGTCAATTACCATCTTAGATGATGTAACCAACTTTCAAGTAACCTATGGCATCACCGACTTAGCGTCTACTGCAGGGTCAGCAATTCCTACTCGTTTTATCACAGCGGATGGGATCCAACTTGCAATAGACAATGGCAAAACAATCGTTGCTTTGCGTATCGCTCTTGTTGTACGCGCTGATAGTGACATTACAGTTAAAACCAAGCCGTTTTTTAGATTACTCAACGAAGCAAATTATGTCCCAAGCGATAATGGCCTGTATAAATCGTTTGAAACAACAATAACATTAAGAAATATGAAAAATTTCGTAAGGAGTAATGCATGAAAAGTCAGCAAGGTGTCGTTATGGTGTTTGCACTGTTGGTGCTAATGTCATTAACCATTCTAGGCGTTGCCTCCGTTTCTAGTGGCATATTACAGACTAAAATGGCTGCGTCACTAGAGCGTAAATCATTTGCTTTTGACGCGGCTGAGGCTGCACTCGCTGGAGTGGTTTATGAGGCAGAAGACGAGTCTTTATTATCTAATCCTCTTAAATCAGACCCGCTGTCTGAAGCGAGGCAGTCAAATGCCTTGGACCTTGCCAGTGATGAATTAAGTTGTTTTGACAATGATCGTATTGAACGCTTTATTACCAATGATGGATTAACGCGAGGAAAGATGCATACAACTCAGGGAAATTTCAGAACCAACCCGGCAACCACAAGTGCGTCTAAAAGTGTTTTTGTTCGAGAAGAAGCATGCATAGGGTCTAGTAACGTTATTGGTGGCAGCAATATTAGCTGTCATATTTTCATGGTTAGGGGCTGCGGAAAAACGGTGGGAAGCAATTATGCCGTTGCAAATACGCTGAGTGTAGCTGTTTTTGCGCCATCATCGAATTGAGGTTTTAGGTATGTCAATCAAGAGAATTACAAGTTTGCTCAGCGCCTTTCTAATAACTGTCCTGATCAGTATAAGCGCCATGGGAGACGACCTCGAAATATACTTAGGAACAGGCGTTACATCGACTACCTACAATCCTAATGTATTGTTTATTATGGATACTTCGGGCTCTATGAGATCGAAAGATCGTACTGCTGAGACTAGAATGCTAAAGGTGCAAAATGCACTTAAAACCGCGTTAGGTTCAGCAACTAATATAAACGCTGGTTTGATGCGATTTTCAGATTTTGGTGGTCCTATTCTATTTCCTGTGCGCGGATTAGACTCGCCGTTTTCCCCTGAGATTATTATTTCTATTACCTCAGGGACTGATGATGCTTATGAAATCGATGATGAAGTTACTATTTCCTCAACAGAAATTGATTTAACTAAAGGGCCAGATAGCGTATTAACGGGCTTGCGATACCAAGGTTTACGAATTCCAAGAGGGGCTGTGATTACCAGCGCTCGCGTGCGTTTTACATCGAGTACTCTGAATACTTCAGACGCCACTTTATCATTTAGAGCGGAGGCGGTAAGTAACGCAACGACGTTTCAGAATCAAGGTAGTAATATTTCAAACCGCTTAACGACAAGCGCTGAGGTGATTTGGGATAATGATAATAACTTTCCCTTGTCCAGTGAGAGCGTGTTATCACCCGACATTAGTGCAGTGTTGCAAGAAGTTATTAATCGAGGCGATTGGTGTGGTGGTAATAGCCTCAATCTCATCATAGAAGGCACAAGTGTAGCTGCTTCTAGCGGTCGCAAAACATCGTCGTTGGAAGAGGGCAATGGTTCAACGCCTCAACTAATTGTCACCTATGACGAGACTACTGCAACAGGGTGTATGCGCGAGCGTTTGATATATCAACTAAATTCACAGGTCGAGAATGCGGAAGAGCGCTCAAATGGCTATCAAAATACGCAAGGAGAACTAACATTTCACGCTTATGCGAATGACTACATTGGTTTACGTTTCGCGGGTGTAAATATTCCTGAAAATGCGACTATTACTGATGCTTATCTTGGATTTACAGCTTATCAAAATGGTACTTCTAGCGGCGCATCTATGCTCATTCAAGGTGTTAACGAGGACGACCCTAATGATTTTAGTCCCTATATTCGTTACATGCAGCAGAATAAAAGTAAAACGGCAGCTGTTACTTGGAGTAATATTGAATCTTGGTACCAAAATAGTGACTACAGAAGCCCTTCTATTACCAGTATTGTGCAGACAATGGTTAATCGCTCTGGTTGGAGAAACGGTAATAAAATGATGTTTATCATGTCCAATTTTACTACTGCTCATAGGGGCGCATATACCGTCAACGGCAAGCCTTCAGGAGCGGCTCGATTAGTTGTTGAATTTGAAGCTAATGCCGTGCCTGGCTCCTCTGCAACTGTTCGCCAACACCTTATGGGTAAAGTTGATGAGTTAAGAGCAGATGGTATGACACCCATTGTTGACACATTGTACGAAGCCTCACAGTATTTTGCCGGTAGTGCGGTTTATTATGGTAGAAAACGCGGTGAAGACTCGGTTAGCAGCTATGTTAGACGCAACACAAGAGTAAGTCACCGCGGGTCTTATCTTGGAAATGATCCGATTCGTCCCTCAGGCTGTGACGCAGAAAACTTAAGTGATTCGGATTGTATTCAAGAGTATATTCCGGCCGGTGCAAATTATATTTCCCCAGTGACAGACCTGCAGTGTCAGGTAAACAACCATATTGTGTTGTTATCCGATGGTGAAGCCAACAATAACCACAGTGTTGCTGAAATACAAACATTGCTAGGTACGAGTTGTTTAGGTAGCGATGGAGAGAAGTGTGGCGTGGACTTGGTTAAGAATATAAGCAACGCTGGTGATTCAGCGATAGATGCTCGTGTAGTTACCCATACGATTGGTTTTGCTGCTAACAGCGCGGCAAACAACTTCTTAAATCAACTGGCATTACAAGGAGGGGGAGGCTTTTATCAAGCGGACAACAGTGATGACTTAGTTTTGGCATTTGAAAGTATTTTGCGCAAGGTGAAAGATGTTAATGCAACCTTCGTTTCTCCTGGTGTTGCTGTAAACCAATTAAATCGTTTAACTCATAGAGATGAATTATATTTTGCCTTGTTTAAACCTTCTGAAGGAACAAATTGGCCGGGTAATCTTAAAAAATACCGGATCAGTGGTGACCAAGTATTGGATAAAAATGGTGTCAACGCTGTAGACAGTGGTTCAGGCTTTTTCACTGAAAACTCTCATTCTTACTGGTCGATCACTGAAGATGGCAATGATGTTAGAGCTGGCGGCGCGGCTAGTCGCTTGGACTTAGTCAGAAACGTATACTTTTTTGATACCACAGGATCTGTCATCATCCCGAGCAATCAGATTTCTGAAAGTAATACCGAAATCACAGCAGCGGACTTAGCATTGGATCCAGCTTCGGACCCTGACGGCACCAGAGAACTTGTTCTTAAATGGGCCAGAGGTGTTGATGTTAGAGATGACGATGGTGACGGTTCTGCAACGGATGTTCGTTTGCAAATGGGCGACCCGATACATTCACAACCTGTTATTGTGAATTACAGCGCAACTGACAGTGCTGTTTTTGTTGCGACTAACCATGGTTTCTTGCATTCGATTGATTCTGAAACAGGTGAAGAAAACTTTGCAATAATGCCTAAAGAATTAATGCAAAATCTGAACGATTTTTATCGCAACAGTAGTTCGTTTAATCATACCTATGGACTGGATGGTGACATGGTTTACCGTGAGTACAATGGTAAAAAATATATTTATATCGGAATGCGCCGCGGTGGGAATAATTACTATGTTGTTGATGTAACTGATAAAATGAGCCCTAAAATTGTATTTACTGTTGATGGTGGCCAAGGTGATTACGTAAAAATGGGTCAATCTTGGTCAAGACCCACTATTACTAAGATTAATATTGATGGCACAGTCAAAGACGTCATGATCATTGGTGCTGGTTATGATCCGGGCCAGGACACAAAAACAAACCGTAGTGAAGACTCAATGGGTAATGCTGTGTATATTATTGATGCAAACACCGGTGATTTACTGTGGTCTGCAAGTAATGATAGTGCTGATCTATTGTTAAGCGATATGCAATATAGTATCCCTGCAAGGATCTCAGTCATTGACCGTGATAACGATGGTTTAGCTGATCATATGTACGTGGCTGACATGGGCGGGCAGATATTCCGTTTGGATATCTACAATGGCGAAAGCATCAGCAACCTGGTTAGTGGTGGACTGTTAGCACAGATGAGTGGAGATACAATAGAACAAAATCGACGCTTCTACTACGCACCTGATGTTGCTGAAATTTCTACAACAGACGAACATTACTTCGCAATTGCTATCGGTTCTGGTTTTAGAGCCGGTCCTTTGAATACGAGCATTGAAGATAGTTTTTTCATGATCAAAGATAAAGGTGTATTTGTTCGTGATGAATCCAATAAATTCATACTGCCTGACACACCAATGAGCCCTGCTAGCTTATACGATGCTACAGAGCATTTATTAACCAGTGATAATGTTGATGAAAGAGCAGTGCAAAGCAGCCTGTTTGCATCCAAAGATGGTTGGATGATCCGTCTGACTCAAAATGGTGAAAAAGTACTGGCGTCACCATTAATACTTGATTATAAAATATTCTTTACCACTTACCTTCCGGCGAGCTCGAGTGCCAGTGCTTGTGCTCCCCCAACAGGAAATAGTAGAGCATATTTGGTAAATCTTGTGGATGCCAATGCGATTGAAGATTTAAATAATAATGATCAAAAAGATGCCACTGATAGGTTTGCGCAACTCAAGCAAACCGGGATTGCACCGGATACTAAGATACTCATTGAGAATATTGTGAAACCAGTTGTTTGTTTAGGTGCAGAATGTGTGTCTGCTGTGATTATGACAGATGAAGACGGTCAAATTATATCTTGTGGTTCTGACTTTGAATGTTTAGCCAGAAACATATACGGTAAGTTTGAGCGAGTTCAGAAAAATACTTGGAAAACTGAAGTGGAGCGCGAATAAATGAAATTTCAACAAACGCAGAGTGGATTTACGTTGATTGAACTGATGATTGTAGTCGCCATCATAGGCATTATTACTGCAATTGCGTTTCCCAGTTATCAAAATATGATTAATGGCGCTGCAAGAAGCACAGCGCAAGCTGACCTTATGGGCTTCGCGGCAGCGATGGAGAGACATAACGCTTCTAGCTTTTCGTATAAAGGTGCAGCTGAAACTGGAGCGAATACAGGAAAACCAAATATATTTGCGTCGCATTCACCTAGTTCTGAACCTGCGGGCAACAAGAGATATGAGTTGACGATAGATGACGTATCAGCCAACGGTATTACATTCCGTTTGAAGGCAACGCCGCTATCAGGGGGGTCATTAGCAGGTGATGGTGCACTTTTCATTTATAGTGATGGGCGTAAAGCATGGGATCTTGACAATAATGGAAGCATTGCTTCCAGCGAGTTTTGTTGGACTTGCTAGTTTATGCTCTATTCTCAATTCTCTATACGGCCTTTATTGACAGCCACTTCAGATTGAGGTGGCTGTCAATAATACTGCGCATACATTGTGAGGCGAATTAGCCCCTCAGCCGACTAAGTAAGGGCTTCACTGTTGCACGCTGGCTTGGCTTGTTGAATTTAGACACCTTGGTTAAATTGTCGTCTATGTGTATTTGTCTGTGTCTGTAAGCAATTTCGAAGGCCAAGAGAATAGCGTATGCGCCTAAGTTGTCATCTAAACTTAGCACTAGGGCTTAGGTGCAGGTTAATGTAACTCCATCCATGTCTTCGTGCGTGCCGTTATCGTCCGCATCAGAACTCACTTTCACTCGTCCCTGCAAAGACACTAAAATTGCTCGAGCAACAGTTGTGTCATTGTTAATTGGACACAGTTGAATACTGAAAGATCGACTAGCGGCACCGGTATATTTGAAATTAATACTCGTATTTGGGCCCGTCATTTTAGTCGAGTCGGACGCTTTCGATGTTGCTACTAGAAGTTCTTCACTTACGTTTCTGTTACCATCTGCATTGCTATCAATGAACACAATTTTGGGATTATTCCAATCGGTTCCGCATGCTTCAAAGTCTTCAGATGGGCACACAACGACGTTGATTTGTTCATCTATAGCGAGGTGGCGCGCATATTGAACTATTCCGCTGACTTCATTGAGTTCTCCGGTAATCCTATTTTTAATCAGGAAATTTTGCATACTGGGCGCGACAACCGTTAACACAATCGCTAATATCGCTAAGGTGATCATCATTTCAAGAAGGGTAACGCCTTTTTGAGTGGTTTTACTAACTTTCGTGGTAATCTTGTTATTTAACACAGTGACCCCCGATAAAAATTCATTTAACTATACTCTATTTTTATTATAGTTGCGTATACACTAACAGCGCTCGTTAGCGTAGTTAATACCTTGTGTTACTTTATAGAACATGAACTTGGGAGAATGAGTATCATTGTGCCGAGCCAGTTCATTTTTTTATTATCTCGGGTTATCACCTTACAATAAATACGGCCTAGTTAAAAAAATACAAAGGGAAGAGTTGATGTTAAAGTCTGAAGTAATCCAAGAAATGCGTGTTTTACCTGAAATAGACATCGAACATGAGATCCAACGCAGAACCCAATTCATGAAAGATAAACTAAGTGAGTCAGGTTTGCATAGTTTAGTGTTAGGGATCAGCGGTGGTATTGATTCATGTACACTAGGTCATTTAGCACAATCAGCAGTTAATGAATTGAATCAAGAATCTGATGATGAATATCAGTTTATCGCAGTTAGGTTGCCTTATGGTACTCAAGCGGATGAAGACGATGCACAAGTATCTATTGATTTTATTCAAGCAAGTTTGCAAGTCACATCAAATATTAAGCTAGGTGTAGACGCGATACATGAAAGTGCAGTCAACGGTTTATTAGCAGCAGACGTGAATAGCTTTTCAGCTCAAAAGAGTGATTTTGTTAAAGGTAATGCTAAAGCTAGAACAAGAATGGCCATCCAGTTCGATATAGCCGGGTTGATGAATGGATTGGTGCTAGGTACTGATCATTCAGCAGAAAATATTACCGGTTTCTATACAAAGTTTGGTGATGGTGCATGCGATTTAGCGCCATTGTTTGGTCTAAGTAAACGTCAAGTTCGCAGCCTAGCAAAACACCTTGGAGTGCCAGAAAAAATTATTACAAAAGCACCAACAGCAGATTTAGAAACATTGACACCACAGAAATCGGACGAGTCATCGTTAGGATTAACCTATGACCAAATCGATGATTTTTTAGAAGGTAAAAGTACGGATAAGGTTGCCGACGATAAACTATTAGCTATATACTTAAAAACACAACATAAACGAAGTCCTATTCCTACCGTTTATGACCATGAATAAGGAAGGTCAAATCTAATGAAAAAAATTGAGGCTATTATTAAGCCGTTTAAGCTAGATGAAGTTCGTGAAGGGCTATCTTCAATAGGTGTTAGTGGTATTACAATGACCGAGGTTCGGGGTTTTGGAAGGCAAAAAGGGCATAAAGAACTTTATCGTGGAGCCGAATACAATGTGGATTTTCTACCCAAGATAAAAATTGAACTAATTGTGCCGGATAGCTTGGTAGACAGAGCAGTTGAAACTATTTTAGAGCAGGCAAAAACGGGTAAAATCGGCGACGGTAAAATATTTGTATTTAATGTTGAGCAAGTTGTTCGTATTCGTACTGGTGAAACTGACGAAGACGCTATCTAGCGTCTTCGAAAATATGGCTTGTAACTGCAGTTTACATACTGCCGACATCACGTCTGCAGTATGTCTCACATCCAGCATGCATTGTGTACAAGCAATGTTGTATCTTAGTGCGAATGTTCGCAGCCGTCTTCACCATGCACATGACCATGCTTGATCTCATCTGCAGTTGCTTGACGTACATCAACAACTTCAACGTCAAAGGCTAACGACATGCCGGCTAATGGGTGATTGCCATCGACTGTTACCGTAGTTTCAGTTTTGTCGATAATCATCACAGACTGCTCGCCATCATCGGTGGTTGCTCTAAAGCTCATACCTACGTCAACGTCCATGTCCTCGAACATGTCAGAAGGGACTTCTTGAATTAAATCCTCATGACGTTCACCGTACGCTTTGTCAGGCTCAACATTGACTGAAAATTTATCACCTTTTACTTTCCCAGCTAACGCATCTTCAATGCCTTCAATCATAAAATGACTGCCTTGCAAAAATGACATTGCAGGCGCTTCGTGAGACGAATCAATCATTTCACCTTCGGTGGTGCTGACTGTGTAGTGAAGAGTAACGACATTATCTTTCTGTATTTGCATCTTGTATCCTTTTCTTAATCTAATTTATACGGCAGAGGGCTTACCGTAAACTGTTTCTCAGGGAACGCTTTTAATCTTAACACATCACCTGTTTGCGTGTCATTTGCAAGAACACCAAACAATAATGTAGCGTCATTAAGCACTGCGCTTTGTAGAACCTTTCCGCCGCTGCGCCAATTTTCACCTGCCTGTTTTTCCAAGGCATCTCCTGGCTTTAATTCTCTGGATGCATCAATACCTTGATGAATTAGAATATAAGATGCTTTTTTATTGCGTCCTAGAAATTTTGTACGTGCAATAGTCTCTTGACCCATGTAGCAGCCTTTATCAAAATCGATACCGCCGACAGATTGTAAATTGAGCATCTGAGGAACAAATTCGTTACTGGTTTGAGATTCTATATAAGGAATACCGTCAACTATATCCATAGCCTCCCAGTGACTTTCGTCCTGATAAGTAGCAACGTTGGTTAGCTTACTAAACAAAGCTAGGCCATCAGCATTTAGAGCGAGTATATATCGTGGCGTGCTTATGTTAAGGCAAATTGCACTGCCAAATTCATTACTAAGCACACTCAGATGTTGCTCGTTAAGGTCTGCAAACAGTGATTTAAGAGTGCTTACTATCGCGTTTCCAGATATTCCGAAAAAGCTCAACTCGGGGACTGATTGCTGAATATCTACTTTAGAGAAAACACCATATTTTTTGAATTCGGCAAGGCTTTTTTCGAGAGCAGATTTGCGCATGATCAAATAATAAAAATCATTGCTTCGTAGTGCGGTAAATACGGACCAAGTTTTACCCTTAAAATCACAATGTGCGCCAATTCTGGCGACATTTTCATGCAATTTTTCCACATCTACAGTAACCTGCCCTTGTAAATACTCTGTCGCTTGTGGTCCTGAAAATGTGACGCAACCAAGCTGGTTCAATTTTGCGATAAATTCGTTTTGAGATGACATTTTGTAGCCTCTAATACTGTCGAGATTGCCTATTGTCATGGAATAACTGTGCAATCTACATTTCGTGTGCATTTAATATTGGGATGATACGTTACTTTGCAAGATGATGATCTATTCAACAACACCTTATCTTGAATTTTTGACGCTAATAAATTGACTTTTTAAATATCTTTTGATCAGTTCTGCAATCATCTGCGTTATGCTATTATATAAGCAAATAAAGCATAAGGTACCCAATGTTTACAGTAAAAAGAGTCGCTAGGTTAAGATGGGCATGTCGACGCGGCATGTTAGAATTAGATGTGCTATTTCTTCCTTTTGTTGAACAAGCTTTCGAGGAACTGCCCGACGGAGAAAAAGTCGTTTTTGAACGTCTGTTAACCTGCGATGATCCAGATCTGTTCGCGTGGTTTATGGGCCATAGAAAATGTGAAGATCCAGATCTGTCTTACATGGTTCAGAAAGTGTTGCAAAGAGTTAAGGTGTAATTAGATATCGCATATCGTGACATTATTGTTACTCGGTATAACTTTGACTTAATTCAATTTTTCAACGGTTATATAGTACCCCTTATTATATGTTGGTCGTTGCCATCGATAGTAATGCCAAATCTTTATATATTGCAGTTAATCTTTTCTATGGTGCTTAGCATCTGGCTTGGATTTAAATTATTTTGCAATACGAATTTGGAAACACATTTTTTAATCTCGATGAGTCAAAGAGAACCGTTGCTTTGTGAGTATAATAAGAAAATATCTTGTGCTACTGATGATCACAAGGCGCATAAAAATGACAAAAATCACACCCAAAAAACCGATGTCTGTTACCAAATTTCATCCCGTTCGCGCTGCACACAATTGTGTGCCTTCTTAATATTAGAGCCTACGCAGGAACATATAACAGGGTCATCCTCTGCTCTCAAGGCAGGCTGCAATGACGATACAATTGCCTATGTGATTAACTCGATTATCCTGTTTAAGTGGCAGACAACAGAAAGTCATTACAGAGCACTATCAACTGCAATTGCACAAAATACTAAATTAGCAAGCTAACAATAATTACAGTTAACGTTTTTTTAGTTTACACACAAACTTAACTTAGGAAGATCGAGTAGATGATGAACATGGGTTTATTAAAAGCGGCTTGGTATAACCCACAACGCCATGGTTTTGATATACCTGCGCTACCGGTGAGTTGTCTTCGAAAAGAAATCCAAATAAACACAATTCATTGTGAGTGTTACAACAAGGCGGTTAGCTGGAAGCTTGGTATCGCATCTGTAATACACCCCAATTACCTGCAAGTCCTCACCTTACCAATGCAATTGGAGATGATGGTAAACAAACCGTTCCCCTTTAAACCCATGGGTCTAGTGCATTTAGCTAATTTTATTAAAGTAAATTGGTTGCCTGAACAAAATTCCAAATTAATGCTAAAAACATCGTTTAATGGACTCACTTGGCATAAAAAAGGCTGGGCTTTTGCTGTCTTAAGTGAAGGTTTTGTGGATGGCAAGTTAGCAATTTCTGGTACGTCTTATTATTTATCTAGGCAAAAACATGGTCAAGCTAATGAGAAAGAGGCATTGGCGACTGATATGAGTATTGGTGAACTGCATTTTAAAGCTGATAATGCCGGCGAAACGGCTTCGATAATGCCGATAGTCGAGGCTGTCATTTCTCCATTTGATAAAACTATAGAGATGAATTTCCCACTTGGCATAGGACGCAAATATGCACGAGTTTCAGGTGACTTCAACCCAATACACTTGTCTCGTTGGACAGCAAAGGTAATGGGCTTTAGGCAAGCTATTGCGCATGGGATGTATTCAAAGGCAATTTGCTTATCAGCGGTATTAAAGCAAGAAACGCAAAACAGTAAAAGGGAATTAGCCCAAACACCAATGCAGTTTTCTACACAATTTATGCAACCTATTTATTTGCCAACACGCTGTGAATTAAAAGTAAATCGTGAAATGGATCAGATAGACTTTTCGCTGACTTCACAAAGCCGCACCAAAGAAAGAGAGCATTTGCGCACAAACATAATAATTGCTTAGTACTTTGCTGTCTGCGCGGCAATTACATTTCCTTTTGAATAATGCTGGGTTCAGGCTTCTCTAACATGTCAGGGTAGTCTACGTTGTAGTGCAGTCCTCTGCTTTCTTTTCTTTGCATCGCACAAGTCACAATTAATTGTGCGACACAAACCAGATTTCGCAACTCCAACATATTATTGCTCACCTTGAAATCACTATAGTATTCGTCAATTTCTTGTTTAAGCAAGTTTATGCGTCTCAACGCTCGCTCTAGTCGTTTATTCGTGCGCACAATACCAACATAATCCCACATGAAAAGTCGAAGTTCATGCCAATTGTGTTGAATAATCACCAGTTCATCTGAATCAATTACTCGGCTCTCATCCCAAGCTTGTATTGGCTCATCAATCCAAGTTTCATGTATGCGCTTAACAATATGCTTGGCAGCAGCATGCGCAAATACAATGCATTCTAGTAAGGAATTACTCGCCATTCGGTTCGCTCCATGCAAACCTGTGTATGCAGTTTCACCGATAGCATATACGTTTTCTAAGTTAGTGCGAGCATCAAAATCCGTAACAACGCCTCCACATGTGTAGTGCGCAGCAGGAACCACCGGTATTGCTTGAGTCGTAATATCTATGCCCAATGAGCAGCAGCGACTATAAATATTAGGAAAGTGTTTTTTGATGAAATCATTGGGTTTGTGGCTAATATCTAAGTACATGCAGTCAGCACCAAGACGCTTCATTTCAAAATCGATGGCTCTGGCAACGATATCACGCGGCGCCAAATCGCCTCGCAGATCAAATTTATGCATAAACTTAGTGCCATCTTGGTGGCATAAAAATGCGCCTTCTCCACGTAATGCTTCGCTGATAAGAAAGTTTCCTGCGTCCGGATGAAACAAGCAAGTGGGATGGAATTGGTTAAACTCCATGTTGGCTATTTTACACCCTGCTCGCCATGCCATTGCGACGCCGTCGCCACTAGATACATCTGGGTTTGAGGTATATTGATAAACCTTACTGCCGCCGCCTGTCGCGAGTGTTGTAAAGCGTGACCTGATAACTTCCACTTGTTCTTTTTTACGATTCCAAACGTAAGCTCCAACGCAATGATCTGGCGAAATTGTACTCTTTATCAAGTCAATCGCATTATAGCGTTCAAATAAGTGAATGTTAGGATGATTGGCGACGTTATCCGACAGCGTTTTTTGCACCGCAGCGCCAGTTGCATCGGCAGCATGCAATATTCTTCTATGGCTATGTCCACCTTCACGCGTTAGATGAAATTTGGTTTCACCATTCTCACTTTCCTCTCGATCAAAAGGAACGCCTTTATTAATCAACCATTCCATGCTTTCTTTTGCATTGCGCACAGTAAACGCAACAACAGCCTCATCGCATAGTCCAGCGCCCGCATTTAACGTGTCTTTGACATGGTCGTCGATACTGTCTGTATGGTCAAATACGGCTGCAATTCCGCCTTGCGCGTAGCGAGTGCTACCTTCATTAATGTCACTTTTGCTCAGCACGATAACGTCGCAGAATTCAGCCATCTTTAAAGCGAGGCTTAACCCTGCTGCGCCACTACCGACGATTAATAAATCACAGAGATGTTCAATTGTTTGAGACATAAGTCGTTTTTCGGGTAACATGTAGGAATACAAGGTATCGACATATTAATCATCTAGTAAAAAATTACAACTGATGGTGATTTATAAATTATTTTAGCTGTATATCGAACTTATGCATAAAGTGTCAGTCTATTACTACACTTGCGTGAGCCATAAGTGATGTGTTTTAGGAGTAGTGGCTCGAATGAGCGAGCAGAAAACCGATCTAGAATTAGTTGAGCAGGTACAGAAAGGGAATAAGAACGCTTTCAATTTGTTAGTTATTCGTCATCAAAACAAGGTGATGAATATTGTATCAAGGTACGTTAAGAACAGTGGGGATGTAGCGGATGTAACGCAAGAAGCATTTATAAAAGCGTACAGAGCACTACCTAACTTTAGAGGCGAAAGTGCTTTTTACACGTGGTTATATAGGATAGCGGTAAACAGTGCAAAGAATTATTTAACATCCCAAGGGCGCAAACCGCCAGCAAGTGATGTTGATGCGAGTGAAGCTGATTATTATGATGGAAGCGACGCATTAAAGGAAAATAACTCTCCTGAACGTGCTTTGTTATCTGACGAATTACAGCAAAAGTTATTTACAGCAATAGACGCGTTACCTGAAGATTTACGCTCGGCAATTACCTTACGAGAAATCGAAGGCTTGAGCTATGAAGAAATAGCCACAGTGATGGAATGTCCGGTTGGGACGGTTCGGTCAAGGATTTTTAGAGCCCGAGAAGCAATTGACAAGGTCATCGTGCCTTTAATGCAAATTTAATTAATGCAAATATAAAACTGAAGTATAGCGTTCACTAAAGAAAATGATGTAATATTAGCAGTAATAACGTAGGAATATATTATATGACGCAACAGCTCGAAAAATTATCAGCATTTGTAGATGGCGAGCATCGCGATCCTGGCATAGCCAAAAACTTGACGCAAGATCCTGAACTCGCTGAAAAATGGAAACGTTATCACTTAGTTAGAGATTGCATTCGTAACGAGATGAGTGCTGATATTGACTTTAATATCAGTGCCGAAATTGCGAAAAAATTGGAAAACGAGTTGCCAATGATTGCACCTAAGCGGACGTGGCAATATTTTCCTGTTGTTGCTAATGTTATTCCTTTGGTAAAACAAAGCGGACAGTTGGCAGTCGCTGCTTGTGCTACGGCTGTGATGATATTCAGTTACCAGTCATATAACCAACCAGAAGAAACGATGCCGTTTCTGACTGCGCCGACGGAATTTGGCCCACAAGGTGGTTTGGCGCCAGTGAGCTTAAATACAAGTAAGAGCGTTGATCGTGAAGGCATGGCAATAGTGCTTGAACAGCAGCGCCAAATTAATGCAATTATTGAAGATCATCAGCGCCAACTTAAACTTAAAAATGCAGGACAAAGTAGAACTTCAGAGACACCAGAAGCCAAGGCGAGCGTAGACCAAGCTCAAAAGTAATATGATAAGCGGAGTAACCAATGTGAGTAGTGGGGCAAATATCGGTAGGCTGCTCTGTAAGCGGAGTTTATTTGTCACTCTTCTTGGGGTTTTCGCTCCTATTACTTTGTCGGTTGCTGAGTCCCTCGACTCAACAGCAACCCAATCAGAGCAAGCACTAGTAAACGAGCAACCGCAACAGCCTAAAATAGAATCGAAAGTGGTTAGCTCAGAAACCCAGCAAGCAATCGACCGAGAGTTTGTTCAAGATGTTTTGAAGGTCAACGACGCCTTCGACCCTCTATCTGCAATTAGTTGGTTGGAGCGTTTAGCACGACAAACTTCACGTTTAAATTACGAAGTCTCATTTGTGTTAAATATTCCAGGAAAAGACACCCAACCGTTTTTATGGCGTCATGCGAAAATAGATGACAGCACACAAATAGAGCAACTTAGCCTATTAAATGGTCCCGGATTTGAGAACATTCGAGTCAATGATGTCGTGAGTGTTTTTCAACCAGGTTATCCACCCTATAGTGTGTATGGAAACGCAATTGATGGCCCCATACCATATGCGTTGTTGCACGAACCTGAGCAACTTCAAATGAGCTACCAATTTTTACTTGTGGGTAGAAATAGAATATCCGGACGCTCGGCGCAACAAATTCGTATCACCAGTATTGATAAAACAAGATATGGGTATCATTTGTGGTTGGACGAAGAAACCGGCATGTTGCTTAAGCTAAACATGCATGGCTTAGATGGTAAGTTGTTACAGCAAATTCAAGTTACTCAGCTAAAAATTGATGATAATGTTGCTGACGTATTCAGTCAGTTACAGCGAGATAACTTACCCCGGGTGATTAATATCGTGAGTCCACCGCAGCGAAAGCATGAGTGGTCCTTGACTTTTTTGCCGGTGGGTATGAAACCCGTAAAGCAAGATATTCATCAATTAGCGATTACAGGGCAGGTGGCTGAATATAGTTTGTTTAGCGATGGTCTGGTCAACGTTTCAGTTTATATTCAAGCAGCAACGGGTGTTTTTCAAAGTGACGTTAATTTAAATAATGGCGCTAATACGGTGCATTCTCGCACCGATGGCAAAGTGCAAGTTACGGTGGTTGGAGATATACCTTTAATCACAGCGCAACTCATGGCAAAATCAATCGAAGTAACAAATTAATACTAAATTATGATTGAAGAAACCGGTACCGTTAAAAAAGTGAAAGGCAATGAAGTTTGGATTGAAACCCAAATTAAGGCCACCTGTGGTACTTGCCATGTTAGCAAAAATTGTGGGACAAGCGTGGTTGCAAAAGCCTTTACTGCGAAACCAGAATTACTCAAACTAATAAGCCTTTACGAGTTAAAGGAAGGGCAAACGGTCAAATTAGGGATACCAGAAGAGCAACTAATAGGTGCTTCGATGTTGGTATACTTGTTGCCCATTTTAGTGTTAATTGTATCTGTGTCGTGTATGCAATTTCTGCTTCCAGAGCTACATGAAGGTTGGCAAATTTTATTTGGCTTTATTGCCACTACGATCAGTTTTTGGCAAATCTCAAAATTTGCGAAAAAACAGGACAAAGGACAGTTTTCGCCTGTTATTTTGGGCGCGGTAAACGCCGCCACCATCACCATGAAAAATGAAATTCCACTCAAAAAAATAATCTAATTCAGTGCATTTGTTGACGCTGTATGAACTCTCTGTGTGCAGTGCATAGGACTTCTTAATGAATTATTATCGACTTGTGAGCAAGTTAGCCAGTCCAAGCGTAGTAATAGTGCTGTAATCATTCGCATTTGTGCCGATAAAACGGTAAAATCTCATCTTTATTTTTCGCTTATAAAACCAAGGTAAGTCCAGACAGCAAAATAAAGCGTCTTTGGACTAAATATATACCCAGGTAACTTTAGGACAAGTAGCTAAATTTATGCAACTAAAGAACATTCGCAACTTCAGTATTATTGCGCATATCGACCACGGCAAGTCGACGCTTGCCGATCGACTTATTCAAACTTGTGGTGGTTTAACTAATCGCGAAATGTCTGCTCAAGTGCTCGATTCAATGGATATCGAGCGTGAACGTGGAATAACTATTAAGGCGCAAAGCGTAACACTATATTATCAAGCGAAAGATGGTGAAAAGTATCAACTTAACTTTATTGATACGCCGGGACATGTCGACTTTACTTATGAAGTATCACGCTCACTAGCGGCGTGTGAAGGGGCTTTACTAGTTGTTGATGCAGGCCAAGGCGTTGAGGCGCAGACACTTGCAAACTGTTACACCGCGATGGATTTGAATATGGAAGTCGTGCCAATTATAAATAAAATAGATTTGCCACAAGCTGAGCCAGAGCGTGTTGCTGAAGAAATTGAAGATATCATTGGTATTGATGCAATCGATGCTGTTCAATGTTCTGCTAAAACCGGTGTAGGCATTGAAGAAGTGCTAGAAGAAATAGTGAAACGCATTCCACCACCGATCGGTGACATTGATGCGCCACTACAGGCATTAATTATTGATTCTTGGTTTGATAATTATCAAGGTGTTGTTTCACTTGTGCGCATAGTTGAAGGCCAACTAAACGCAAAAGATAAAATTCAAATCATGTCAAATGGTGTTGTACATCAGGTTGATAAAGTCGGTATTTTTACGCCAAAACAGACCGAGACAGGTACTTTGCGAGCAGGCGAGGTAGGTTTCATCATCGCAGGTATAAAAGAAATTAATGGTGCTCCTGTTGGAGACACAATTACCTTAGCTAAAGGGGCTGCTACAAAAGCATTGCCGGGCTTTAAGAAAATTAAACCACAAGTATATGCCGGTTTATTTCCGGTAAGCTCTGATGATTACGAAGACTTTCGCGATGCACTATCAAAACTCAGTCTGAATGACGCATCCTTGTTTTATGAGCCAGAGAGCTCTGCTGCACTAGGCTTTGGTTTTAGAATTGGCTTCCTTGGCATGTTGCACATGGAAATCATCCAAGAACGTCTAGAGCGTGAATATGATTTGGATTTAATCACCACGGCACCAACAGTTGTTTATCAAGTCAAAACGAACAAAGGCGAGGTGCTGCAAGTTGATAATCCGTCTAAGTTACCGGCGATTAACGACATCCACGAGATCCTGGAACCTATCGTAGTTGCCAATATTCTAGTTCCACAGGAGTATTTGGGTAACGTCATCAAACTTTGTGTAGATAAGCGCGGTATGCAAACAGCAATGACATATCACGGTAAACAAGTCGCCGTTACCTACGACATGCCAATGGCAGAAGTAGTTCTCGATTTCTTTGATAGACTAAAATCAACCAGTAGAGGCTTTGCATCTTTAGATTATAACTTCAGTCGTTTTCAACTCGCCGATATGGTGCGCTTGGATATACTTATTAACGGTGAGCGAGTTGATGCGCTAGCATTGATAACGCACAAAGGGAACTCACAAAAGCGCGGACGTGATTTGGTTGATAAATTACAAGAGTTAATCCCAAGACAAATGTTTGATATCGCAATTCAAGCAACCATTGGTACACATATTGTTGCGCGTAGTACGGTTAAGCAATTACGCAAAAACGTGATTGCGAAGTGCTATGGTGGTGATATCAGCCGTAAGAAAAAGTTATTACAAAAACAAAAAGCTGGTAAAAAGCGTATGAAGCAAGTAGGAAATGTAGAGTTGCCGCAAGATGCGTTCTTAGCAATCTTGAAGGTGGACAACTAATGGCTAATTATTTTGCAATGTTTTTGGTAGCAATGACTGCTATTACAGGTGTTATATGGGCAATTGATGCCTGGTTATTTGCACCGTCAAGAAAAGTAATGGCTCTAGAAGAACGAAAAGCTATTTTAGGTGATAACACTATTACTGAGTTAATAGGTGAGGATGCAGATCCTAATTTGCCCGCCTTAGTGGACAACGCAAAACAGTTTTTCCCCATTTTTGCGCTCGTCATGGTGTTCCGGTCTTTTTTGTATGAACCTTTTCAAATTCCCTCTGGCTCGATGATGCCGACGTTGTTAGTGGGCGATTTTATTTTGGTTGAAAAGTTTAGCTATGGGATTAAAGATCCTATTTTTAGAACTAAGTTAATTGAAACAGGTGAGCCAAAAAGGGGAGATGTTGCTGTATTTAAATTTCCAAAAGACCCTAACATTGATTTCATAAAACGTATCATTGGTTTGCCTGGTGATACGATAATCTATCGTAACAAGCAATTATATATTACTGAGGCCTGCGACGGGCAGCAGCCTTGCCCAACAGAAAAAGCGGTTAAACAAATTTTTTCAGGTACAACTGATTACATTAGCAGAGGTGTCTATCTTGAAGAATATACGGAAGACCTAGGTAATAAACAGCATTCTCTATTGCGCAATCCAAGCGCAATCGATGCAACAGCGCGCTATGAGCCAGTACAACCAGGAACTGCTATTAATGAGTGGATTGTTCCAGAGGAAAGCTATTTTGCGATGGGAGACAATCGAGATAATAGTGAAGATGGCCGTTATTGGGGTTTTGTTCCAGAGGCCTACTTAGTTGGTGAGGCTGTGCTCATCTGGGTTAGTTTTGAGTTTGATCGAGTACCTGAAGACTTGTTACCTACATGGGTACCCTCAGGTATTCGTTTTGAACGCAGTGGCAGTATTAATTAGCTGGCGCTTATTGCCGATAGTGGCCTATCTGTTCAAATGATAGTTAACATCAAAGGTGTCTATATCTTTTGCGGTTCCGGTAAGTAGCAATTAGCGTAAGAGTCGCAAATTAAATAGGCATCGCAAAGAGCTATAATGAATCCATATATAAGATTAGACAAAGTACTGGGCTATACATTTGAAAATGAGGCGTTGCTTGAACAAGCGTTTACGCACCGTAGCGCCGCTAAAATTCACAATGAAAGACTCGAGTTTTTGGGCGATGCAGTGCTAGGTATGGTTATAGCTGACCTGTTATACGAGCAATTCCCAGAGCAACCTGAAGGCAAGTTAACGAGAATGCGTTCATCACTTGTAAAGGGCGATACCTTGGCACTTATTGCCAAAGAGCATGATTTCGGTGCTTTGTTGAAATTAGGTTCTGGCGAAATGAAAAGTGGAGGGCATAGACGTAGTTCAACCCTAGCTGATGCTGTTGAAGCGGTGATAGGTGCGATATTTTTAGAAGCGGGAATAGACGCCACAAAAAATACGATAGTTAAATTATTTTCTAGCCGCATAGAAAAGCTCGACCCGCTAAGACAAATAAAAGACAACAAAACACAGCTGCAAGAATTTTTGCAGTCCAGACAATTGCCCCTGCCAAACTACGAAGTCGTATCGATTAGTGGTAAGGACCATGCGCAAACTTTTGAAGTTGATTGCACAGTAGAGCCATTGAATACGAGCCAAATTGGTAAAGGTAAAAGTCGCCGGCAAGCAGAGCAAAACGCGGCTAAACAAACATTAGAGAAGTTATTAAATGAGTAATAAACATTGTGGGATGGTTGCCATTGTTGGTCGCCCGAATGTTGGTAAATCGACTATTCTAAATCAAATTTTAGGCCAAAAAGTCAGTATTACCTCACGCAAGCCGCAAACAACGCGACATCGCATCATGGGTATTGATACCTTGGACCATCGCCAAGCAATATATGTTGATACCCCCGGCTTACATGGTGACGAAAAGCGTGCTATTAACCGCTTGATGAACCGCGCTGCTGCAAGTTCATTGGGTGAAGTGTTTTTAGTTTTGTTTATTATCGAGGGAACACGGTGGACTGAAGATGACGATCTAGTTTTATCTAAAATAAAGCAGGCAAATATACCTTGTTGGCTAGTGGTTAATAAAACCGACAAAGTCACTGACAAAGCGCTTTTAATGGACACATTAAAAACCCTTAACGAGAAGCATGATTTTGAAAATGTCATTCCAGTCAGTGCTAAACAAAATAAACAAATCGAGCATTTGCGTCAACTCGTAATGAAGGCACTACCACAGAGTGAGTTTTATTTCCCTGACGATTACATTACTGACCGTTCAAGTCGATTCATGGCTGCTGAAATAATTAGAGAAAAATTGATGCGGTTTACCGGCGACGAATTACCCTATGCCACAACGGTTGAAATAGAACAGTTTAAGCTAACGCCAAGAGGTATTTACCATATTAATGGCTTAATATTGGTGGACCGCGAAACCCAAAAACGCATGATTATTGGTAAATCAGGCAGTCACCTTAAAACCATGGGAGCCGAGGCTCGAAAGGATATGGAAGCATTATTCGATAATAAAGTATTCCTTGAGTTGTGGGTTAAGGTAAAAGCTGGTTGGGCGGATGATGAACGTGCATTGCGATCCCTTGGTTACGATAATGACTATAACGGATAAAGCACCTTACAAAACTACTTTTAGTGCTATTGCGGGACAAATAAATATGCAAGACCTCAGTGATTTTAGAAAAGAATATACAGCGGGTCGTTTAACATCAGAGGCGCTTACAGAGCATCCTGTTGATTTATTGAAAATATGGTTAGATGACGCGATTAAGGCAAAACTTCCCGACCCAAATGCCATGACAGTGGCTACCGTGGATGCAACAGGGCAACCCAGCCAACGTATTGTTTTGCTTAAAGACTTAAGTAGCGAAGGCTTTGTCTTTTACACCAATTTGGGTAGTCGAAAAGCCAAAGATTTGGCCCACAATTCAAAAATTTCGTTGCACTTTCCATGGTACTTTTTAGAGCGCCAAGTCAGAGTTAATGGTGTTGCCAAAGCCCTCACACGAAGCGAAGTTGCGAAATATTTTTTGTCTCGTCCCAAAGATAGCCAACTAGGCGCTTGGGCATCACAACAAAGCCAGCCAATTTCGACACGTGAACTATTAGTGATTCAGTTTGCTCAAATGAAAGAAAAATTTGCCAATACTCAAGTGCCGTTACCCGACTTTTGGGGCGGTTTTCGTGTTGAGCCCCAGCAAATCGAATTTTGGCAAGGAGGCGAATATCGCTTACATGACCGCTTCGAATATAATAAACAAGATAATGGCAGTTGGACAACACAACGATTAATGCCGTAAGTTATGATTGATAGTCATTGTCATATTGACCTTGAAGTATTTGATAGAGACCGTGACAATGTACTAAAACATGCCTTTGACACGGGTATAGAGCGCTTGTTAGTGCTTGGCTTGAGTAATCAGCAATTTGGTAAATTACTAGACCTAAAGCGGCGATATGCACAAATCGATATCGCGTTAGGTCTACACCCTTATTTTCTTAAATTGCAGGATACAGCACAGACTCAACTTATGCTCGATGAGTTGTCACACTTGGCTAACTTGTATCAAGATCATTATATCGCTTTTGGTGAAATGGGCTTGGATGGCAGTTTATCGCTAGATATGGCCTATCAAAAGAAAATATTGTGCGCTCAGCTAAGCCTTGCTGCGGAGTATAAAAAGCCCATCATTCTGCATCACAGAAAATCGCACAATCACCTTATTCGCCTTTTGAAAGAACAAAAATATCAAGGCGGCGGCATACTTCATGCATTTTCAGGTAGTTATCATGAAGCGATGACGTATATTGATATGGGTTTTTTATTAGGAGTAGGTGGCACTATCACCTATTTGCGTGCTAGTAAAACCAGAGACAGTATTGCGAAGCTTCCGTTAAATAGACTAGTTATTGAGACCGATTCACCTGATATTCCCCTGAGTGGTTTCCAAGGGCAACGCAACCAACCAAGTCAACTTGGCTTGGTTGTTAATGCCTTGGCTGAACTCAAAAATATATCGTCACAAGAAATTCAACAACAAACAACGACAAATTATTTAACGCTTTTTGGTTTATCACTAAATTGATAGTTAGCTCGTACTTTATAAAATAGGCGAGTTAGTATCATCGCGCAGATAGCGGTTAACAGCATAATTAGACCAGTTTGGATTAGTTGTGTGCGATTAAATGCCTTGTGATGTTTAATAATAGCTTCGCGATCCAGTAACAATTTTACGTAACCGATGGTTTTACCGTCATAAATGATGTCTTCAACGAAGATAAGCGGTGGTTGCTCCAACACTCTAAATTGCTCTATGATCGAATAGTTTTCATCAAAACTTTTAATTGTTTTACCGCTCTGGTCATATAAAGAGGTGCCTTTGACTAAACTATCAGTCTCAATCGTACTGACATAGTTTTCGATATTGTCATGGTCATCCTTTTGCAACGGTCCCGCTAGCATTCGCGAGGCTTGAGCTGCCAAGCTTCTGCCCAGTTGTTCTGACTCTAAGCTATACCATTCATTCGCATTTTTGTTGTGCATAAACCACAAATTAACACCAATAACCACAATACACACAGCCAGTATAAAATTTGATATGCGTTTTAACATGGAAAAATTAGATGTGCTTTGCTTAAACAAGATTTTCTCAATGGTAATGACAACCCAACAACAATAGGATAAATAACCCTTTTTGCCAAGACTTTGTTTTATTGCTGATAGCCTTTAGGTATCATCAGGTTTATAAAAGAAACACGTATTCTTAGGATCTATTTTGTACCTTATACCGACACAAACTACCATACGACTGAGTACCGCAAAGTTTGCTAACTATCTGACACATAAAAACACATTGTGGTTAGTGTATGACTCTCAAAACCAAGCGTGCGCAAATAAGTCGCATTCAAACGACTCAGTTGATAGCCCTGCAATACAAGCATTGAAGGTTAACTGGTATAGCCAGAATGATATGAATGGCTGTGATCAAACATCAGATATTAAAAGCAACGATGCTTTGCATACCCTCATTGTTGCCGCTACGGGCCTTCATTTTCAAATGCTTGAGGAAATTGTTGCGGCGCTGCCCATTCAATCAAACTCAGTCAAAGTTACTGCCAATGGCTATCATGCTGCATTTGATAAAATGGTGGTGAATATCGACTGCCACATCGACGAGTCTGAGATAATAACAAAAGAACTCAATAGGAAACTTAAACGGCTAAGTGATGCTCTTTTCATTGATGTCTTTTTGAAACCTAATATTTCTTTTGAGCACAAGGGACTTGCGGTATTTGATATGGATAGCACCTTAATAGAAATGGAATGTATCGACGAAATTGCTAAATTAGCCGGCGTGGGTGACGCCGTTAGTAAAGTAACTGAACAAGCAATGTTGGGAGAAATTGCTTTTGCACAAAGCTTACATCAACGTGTAGCGTGCTTGAATGGAGTAGAACTGAACGCCTTGTTAAATATACGCAAGCGTCTGCCATTCATGCCGGGTTTTGTTATCTTGATGAATGAGTTGAAACGCAATGGATGGAAAATTGCAATAGCATCTGGGGGATTTACTTATTTTTCTGATCATATAAAGGCCCTATTCGAACTAGACTACGCGTTTAGCAACATTCTAGAAGTTAAAGATAATAAGCTCACAGGCAAAGTGCTAGGTAAAGTTGTTGACGCTCAAGCCAAAGCAGATATTTTGCAACGGTTGGCAAAAGAAAATCACATTCCCATCACAAACACGATCGCCGTTGGCGATGGAGATAACGACTTAGTAATGATGTCGGTGGCAGGCACTGGTATCGCGTTTAAGGCTAAACCCAAAGTACAAGAACAGGCAGCTAACTCAATTCGCTTTAGCGGTTTGGAAGCGGTGTTGTATTTGTTGGGTTAACATAGGCCTGAGTTCCCCAAAGCGGCACCGTTGAGAGTTTGTGTCAGATACACGACGTATTTTAATACAGCGGTCTTACTTTATTAGTAAGATAGTGAGAAAACAGGACTTATTCAATCCCAAGTGCAGTTTTTTAATTGCAAAATATACACTTAATCGTTGTTGAATATAAAAAAGTGTTTAAAAAATGCAAATTTCGATTAGTGCAACAATCGATACCAAATAATGAAGCACTGTCAGTGAATATATATTTTTTAAAAACTCACTCTACTTATTTAGTTTATAGCGATAAATTGCTTCTTGTGTAATATCAGTTAAATAAACTTGACCCGCAATATCCCACATTTGTTCTTCTAATTGTTTCGCTTTGTGACTAGCATAGCGAGTAATGTACAACAACTCTTGCTCTAAAAAAGAAGTATCTGGACGATTTGAGCGACTAATATGAACGCTGAATGCATAAAAATCACCGTTGGCCATTGCGTTCTTAATGAACTGTAATTTTGAACGGTGAGTGGCTAGTTCGTTTTCCCACTGCGCAACAATCGCAGTTTCATAATTGATATCTTTGGGGTCAAATGCGACATATATTTCGGCCTGAATAGGGCGCAAATCTAGTCGCAATGCGCGCAACGCATCTCGTATAAACGCATTACCCCTGTGCTTATCTTGAAATAACCAAGCGTTATTCATTTTTGTTGCCGGCATATCTTGTTGCAGCAAGTTTAACCACGACGCCCTTATCGGTTGCATCGTGGTGGTGGTAGGAAAATAACCACTGTTATGTTTTTGCATATAAATGCATAATTGTGGTGTGTTTCTAGCTTGCATGCAACGCAATGCATGGCCCATACCAGGCACAGATTCTTCGTTTGTAATAGTTTTGAGTTTATCTCTATTATTATCTATTAATTGTGTAAAAAACTTCTCTGCGACGCTAAGCTCTTCCTCCGTTATTGCTTCCAAATGAAGAACCAGCTTGTCGTAATCGATATGTTTGACTCTGTACTTCAAGTCTTGCAATATATATCGTGTGGTTTTTTTTTGTAAAAGAGGAAATGAAATACTCACTTTTGAATTAATACGCTGTTCAAAAGGTAAATCAAGTTCTAACTTCAGCCCGCTAATCGAGCAATCTTCGCTGACGCCGGTAAGATGGGTATCGTAATTTTCTAGTCTGATTGATGTGCGCAACTTATACCGCGTTTCTTTACGCAGTTCTTGTTGCTTGTAACGAAATGAAAGCACTGTGACAGGGGGTCTATTTCGAGGATGTCCAAAAGTAGCCAAGTGCTTAATTTTGTCTCTATTTAAGGTGTTCTTCTGATAGCACTGTTGAGCTACTAAGTGAGTTACATCTGTCACGCTTATCATGTGCTTTATGTTTTGTAGTTTTGATTCAAGCCTCGGTGTTAATGGGCGATTTAATCTATCAATTTTAGGATTAATACCTGTAGGCATGGCACAGGGAACATAAGCCGAATGCGGTTCAATATCGCTGCAAACAAATTTATACACACGCCAACTCACTTTGCGTGAGGCATAACTCAAAAACACCGCTTTTAGCTCAGGCTCATGTTCCAATTCTGCGCTTGTTGCTGAATAAAAGTAAACTTTTCCGTCTTTGATATGAGTAAAGGCATATGCCCATAGGCAGTCGTCGGAGCTTGAACTGCTAAGCATCTTAAGAAGTCTTGATGGGTTCAGCAAAAAACCAATATTTTGTTCATCGTCTTCATCTAACCAATAATCCATGATCTCTTTATTTGTTCCATTCACACAGGCAAACTTGGCCGTGGGCGTTTGTGGGTCTTGAGTATCTACGAATACTGACAATGAAGGCGTCGTGCTTGCGAATGCTTGTTCATGAATTTTGTCATCTAAAGCAGCCACTGCGTTATCAAGATTCACTTTGTATTTGCTTTTATGAGATTTGATCAGGCTTTTTACATAATTATTAAAAATTTCAGATCCTGATCTTGAATCGCGATAAACATGAATTCTTGTTTGCTCTGCCTCTCCTGAAATGCCTAACACTCGGTACTCAATGATTTCTTTTGTTAAACCTGAATCAGCCTGAAAACCTCGAAAGACAATGCTTACAGGCGTGAATGCCTTTATCAGGTCGAGCTCAGATGGGTTTTTTAGCTTAAGATTTAGACCATTAGGGCTGATGTCGACAGTTGCCGCGAGTAGGCTTTTGTTGTTGTCCAAAAATATTTCTACAAGGACCACATAATTCATGCGTTCTTCGCGGCGGTGTGAAAAATTTAATAATTGTTGATTAGTCACAATATACTTTTCAGAATTTGACTTGCGACTGGCTATTTTTTGTTCTTCGGTTGGTGTCATTGTGCCTGTCTTTGCCTTAAACTCCTGCTCTGCCAAATTTAATACAGACTCATAGACTCCAAAGGTATAACTAGCGTATTGCTCAAATAACTGTGTAAATAATTGGACCGCAGGTTGGTGTAAGTAATGCTCGATTCCTTGAAAGGTGACTAATTCGCAAGGTGAACTAACGCGGGTTCTTAGATCAATTGAACGAATGCATGGTTTCGATAGCCGTTTCATTTCCATTTTCAGTAAAAAACGATTTTCGTTGCTGAAATCTTTAGTTGCCTCATTCAACAGGCGCGAAAATTCCGGCTTCTCTACAAATGGAGCTAGTTTATTGATAAGATACGCGTGTTGGGACAGATCGTTTGTCATGCAGTCCTGTTCTGTAAGCCGTGTTTTTACACCAAGATAGGCTATTATCTCTTCTGCACGTTTTAATATCACCTATTAAGCCATTTATCGGCAAAAAACTTCATTTCTAAACGGATTTTTGTCACGAATTTAGTTATTCTTCAACGATAACACGAAATGTCAAAAAAACCCTATATTGAGAACTCAAAATAATCATGGCTAAGAGAAAAACGGCTTTTGTTTGTAACGACTGCGGCTCAGACTATCCGCGCTGGCAAGGGCAATGTAATGATTGTCGTGAATGGAATACGCTCACTGAAATTGTGATTGAAAATTCACCAACAAAAAGTGTCCCTGCAAGTCGCAATGGTTTTTCTGGGATCACCGCGGCCAAAGTTGAAGTCTTAAATGAAATCGATTTAGCTGCGCTACCTCGTTTTTCGTCTGGCTTTAAGGAACTTGATCGTGTACTTGGCGGCGGTATTGTGCCGGGTTCAGCTATATTAATTGGTGGCTCCCCCGGTGCCGGTAAAAGTACGCTATTACTCCAAGTTATGTGCTTGTTGGCGCAGACGAAGTCTACTTTGTACGTGACAGGTGAAGAATCACTTCAGCAGGTCGCAATGCGTGCTAAGCGACTGCAACTACCCGACGATAAGCTCAAATTATTGGCAGAAACAAACATAGACACTATTTGTCAATTGGCGCTTCAGCACAAGCCAACGATTATGGTTATTGATTCAATACAAGTGATGCACATGAACTATATTCAGTCTGCGCCGGGAGGGGTGTCACAAGTGAGAGAAAGTGCAGCCGCTTTAACGCGGTTTGCAAAACAGCACCATATAGCGATGTTTTTAGTGGGGCACGTGACTAAGGATGGCAGCTTGGCTGGCCCGAAAGTGTTGGAACACTGCATTGATTGCTCAATAATGTTGGAAGGCGAAAGTGATAGCCGTTTTCGCACTTTGCGAGGCACCAAAAATAGGTTTGGTGCGGTTAATGAATTAGGCGTGTTCGGAATGACAGAAAAGGGCATGAAGGAGGTTTCCAATCCCTCTGCTATTTTCCTAAATCGCGAAGATGAAGCCTCTCCTGGCAGCATCGTTATGACGATTTGGGAAGGTACCCGTCCGCTGCTAGTCGAGATACAAGCGCTGGTGGACTATTCACAGATGTCGAACCCAAGGAGAGTTGCGGTGGGTGTCGATCAAAATCGGCTTGCCATGTTACTGGCAGTTATGCACCGCCATGGTAATGTGCAAATGAACGATCAAGATGTATTTGTTAACGTAGTGGGAGGAGTCAAGATTACGGAAACAGGCGCCGATTTAGCTGTTTTGCTAGCAATGGTTTCTAGCTTTCGTAATTATACATTATCAAAAGAGCTAATTGCGTTTGGTGAAGTCGGTTTGTCAGGTGAGATTAGGCCTGTACCCAATGGTCTTGAGCGCATAACAGAAGCCGCTAAACACGGTTTTAAACGAGCAATAGTACCCAAAGCAAATATGCCTAAACATAAAATAGCAGGCATTGAAGTCGTGCCTGTCAGTCGACTTGCAGAAGCATTAGAAGCTATTTAAGCTTAGTGGAACTTATAAATGACCCATTCAATTAAGACACCTGTTGTATTTTTCCCCGGAACGTTGTGTGATGAACGCATTTTTATCCCCCTATGGCTGGCACTCAATGCAAACGGTAACTCAATGCAGGATAAGGCATTCGTGCCACTGCAATGGGCTGATGATTTAGAGCAAATGCTGGCGTTGAGTGAAGACCGACTGGCTTATTTTCCGTCAAAGGTACACTTGGTTGGGTTTTCAATGGGCGGATATATTGCGGCGCTTGTTGCGTTGGCTAACCCGCAAAAAGTGGCCTCGTTAACACTGCTGTCCAGCACAGGAACCGCGTTAGCAAGTCAAGATTTAGAGCAGCGTAAGATGTTGTTAGGCGCAATTAAAAATAAACAATATAAAGGTATGACACAGTCTCATATTGAATTTATGTTACACACTAAAAATCATGGAAATGGGCTTATTGCTGACCTTATAAAAGAAATGGCTGATGATTTAGGGGCATCCGTACTTGCGGCACAAACAAATGCCACAGCTAACAGAAAGGACCTGATTAAAAAATTAAGTGGACAAACCTTTACTACTTATTTTGTGGTCGGTGAGCAAGATAATATTGCCGCTGTAACTCAAATTAGTGATATTGCAGCAAGTGCAGTCTCACTGCACCAAGAGGTTATTGTTGGTGCTGGCCATATGCTTCCTCTTGAGCAAACAGATGCGTTGGCAAATTACATACACTCTACGTTACCGTAAATTAGCTGTTAGTAGGATAAAAAAAGCGGTTAATAGCATAGAAAAAAGAGTTTGCATCTAATAAAGTGACCCCCTTAAGCTGTACACTCCACCTAGACGCAGCTCTTTTCTGTTATTTTTTTGTTTTTTTTTGTAATATCAGGTGTTGCTCGAGTACCGTTGATACGCGCCCGCTTAACTGATTTTCTTGTATTTCAAACGATGTGGCTCAACAACGTCATGACCGTAAGTTTCTTTTATCCAAGTCTCATACTCATTATAGTTACCTTCGTAGAAGTTAATCTTACCTTCATCTCGATAATCCATAATATGCGTAGCCACTCGGTCTAAAAACCATCTGTCATGGGAAATAACCATCACGCAACCAGGGAATTCTAATATTGCGTTCTCCAATGCGCGCAATGTTTCAACATCAAGGTCGTTGGTTGGCTCGTCCAGCAGCAATGTATTACCGCCTGCCTTTAAAAGCTTAGCTAAATGAACCCGGTTGCGTTCACCACCCGACAAGTCTTTTACAAATTTTTGCTGATCGGATCCTTTAAAATTAAAACGACTACAATACGCGCGACTATTAAGCTCAAAATTACCAATACGAACAATATCCTGACCATCAGAGAGTTCTTGATAAACTGTTTTATTGCCATCCATGTGATCTCTAAATTGATCAACACTGGCTAGTTGAACGGTTTCGCCTATATCTATTTTGCCTGAATCAGATTGTTCTTGACCTGTCAGCATTCTAAATAAGGTTGATTTACCCGCACCGTTAGGTCCGATAATACCAACAATTGCCCCTTTGGGTACTTTGAAACTCAGAGCATCAATTAATAGACGATCGCCATATGACTTTCTCAAATTAGTTACTTCAATTACTTTGTCACCTAAACGCTCACCCGGTGGAATAAATAATTCATTTGTTTCATTGCGTTTTTGGTAATCGCCAGAGTTAAGCTCCTCAAAGCGCGACATTCTTGATTTACTCTTGGCTTGACGACCTTTTGGATTGCTTCGTACCCACTCGAGTTCTTGCTTGATAGATCGCTGACGCGCACTCTCAGTGCGTTCTTCTTGACCTAAACGAGCGTCTTTTTGTTCTAACCAGCTAGAGTAGTTGCCTTCCCATGGAATGCCTTGACCACGGTCAAGCTCGAGTATCCAACCAGCAACATTATCAAGGAAATATCTATCGTGGGTAATGGCGACAACAGTGCCCTCATAGTCATGTAAGAAACGTTCTAGCCATGCTACTGACTCTGCATCTAAATGGTTGGTAGGCTCGTCGAGTAGCAGCATTTCTGGTTTTTCTAACAACAATCGGCACAGAGCAACACGCCGCCTTTCACCACCGGAAAGCGTGCTGACATCAGCATCCCACGGTGGTAAACGCAATGCATTTGCAGCTCGTTCTAATGCATTCTCTAAATTGTGACCATCTTTAGTTTGAATAATGGCTTCCATTTCACCTTGTTCTTGCGCTAGCGAATCGAAGTCGGCATCGGGTTCAGCGTAAGCTGCATATATCTCGTCAAGTCGCGAAAGGGCATGAGCAACATCAGCTACCGCTTCTTCAACATTGCCTCTAACATCTTTGCTTTCATCCAGTCTAGGCTCTTGTGGTAAGTAGCCAATTTTCAGACCCGTTTGCGGAATAGCTTCACCTTCAATGTCAGTATCAATTCCTGCCATAATACGCAGCAAAGTTGACTTACCCGAACCATTCAAACCTAAAACACCAATTTTGGCCCCAGGAAAGAAGCTGAGGGAAATATTTTTCAGGATTTGACGATTAGGTGGGACAATTTTTCCCACTCTATTCATGCTGTACACATATTGAGCCATAATTCTCTCTTTTAACCTTTTGTGTTGATATATTGTATTAATTCAGAACATAAATGCGTTTGAACGCGTAAGTATATCAAACAGACTATGTTTAACTGAATTTTTATGCGTGAATTGTAAGGACTTTGGCAATTAAGTACTAGCTAATATCTGTGATATCATTAATAAAAAAATAATGAAGTGTTCAGAAAACAAGTTTTTTAACACAAGCTTTATAACATAAGTGTCTAACATAAGTGTTTAACATAAGGAGTCGTATGCCAGCGTCTTACTCTTTGCAAGAACTCGCGCAACTTATCGGTGGCGAGTTACAGGGCGATCCAAGCGCCATCATAACCAGTATGGGCACTTTGGAAGGCGCTAAAAGTGGACAGATGTCATTCTTAACTAATTCAAAATATAAGAATGCAATGGCAACTACAAAAGCAACGGCGATTATTCTGACAGAGGCGGATGTTGAATTTTGTACAACCAATAAAATTATTCATACTGATCCCTATGTCGCCTTTGCGAAAGCGGCTCAATTACTAGATTCAACGCCAACACTCGACACGCTTGTCTCTGAGTTGGCACGTATTCACTCAAGTGCCAATATTGGAGAAAACGCGAGCATTGCGCCGGGTGTTGTGATTGAAAAAAACGTAAAAATTGGAAAAAATGTTATTATAGGCGCTAACACGGTGGTTGGCGAAGGCGCGCGAATTGGAGACGACGTAAATTTACGCGCACTTGTGACTCTTTATCATGGTGTCATTTTAGGCCACAGAGTGTCAATTCACAGCGGCACTATTGTCGGCTCTGATGGATTTGGTTATGCTAATGACAAAGGTGTATGGGTAAAGATTCCGCAAACGGGTACAGTCGTGATCGGTGATGATTGTGAAATCGGAGCTAACACCTGTATTGATCGAGGTGCGTTGGATAACACGATTATTGGCAACGATGTAATTATTGATAATTTGGTGCAAATTGCACACAACGTAACAGTCGGTGACCACTCGTGTATATGCGGCGGAACTGGCATTGCAGGGAGTTCTAACATAGGTAAATATGTGGTAATTGCAGGAACCTGCGTGGTGAATGGGCATATTGATATTTGCGATAAGGTGCAAATAACCGGTTTTAGTATGGTCACTAAATCAATCACACAGCCAGGTGTTTACTCATCAGGCATGCCTGTTCAAACCAATAGAGAATGGCAAAAAAATACAGTCAGGTTGCGTCAAATAGACAAATTAATTAACCGTGTTAAAACATTAGAAGGTCTGCATAAGTAATCTTTACAATTGCTTATATTTAATTCCAATAAAGCGCTATACAAGCGCCTCAAAATGCTTAAAATATCACTCTGAAATTTAGGTGAAGACGTATATTCTATGACCCTCTTATCAGCATCGGTAGCAGCGATATAAATAAAGACTTATTTGTATTGCTATTGAAGAATTGAGAAGAACTGAAATGTGCAGGCAAAACGAGCTCAGCAGGAGATCCACATGTTATCAAAAAAGATGAATATTGCAGAATTCGATCCAGAATTAGCAGCTGCGATAAATCAAGAAAATCAACGGCAAGAACATCATATCGAGCTTATTGCGTCTGAAAACTATTGCAGCCCAAGGGTAATGGAAGCTCAGGGCTCACAATTGACTAATAAATACGCTGAAGGCTACCCTGGTAAACGTTACTATGGCGGTTGTGAATTTGTTGATATTGCAGAAGAATTGGCTATAGAAAGAGCAAAACAGTTGTTTCATTGTGATTATGCAAACGTACAACCGCACTCTGGTTCACAGGCGAACACGGCCGTATTCATGGCATTAATTAATGGCAATGATACGGTACTGGGAATGAGTCTGGCTGATGGTGGTCACCTTACACATGGTTCTCATGTTAACTTCTCGGGTAAAATTTATAATGCGGTTCAGTATGGCTTACACCCAGAAACTGGCATTATTGACTACGACCAAGTTGAAGCGCTCGCAGTTGAACACAAGCCTAAGTTAGTTATTGGTGGTTTTTCTGCTTATTCAGGTATTGTTGATTGGGCTCGTTTCCGTGAAATCGCAGACAAAGTAGGTGCTTACTTACTAGTGGACATGGCTCACGTTGCGGGTCTAGTTGCGGCGGGTGTTTATCCTAACCCATTGCCACATGCGCACGTTGTCACCACGACTACACATAAAACATTAGCAGGGCCACGCGGTGGTTTGATTTTGTCTGCTTGTGGCGATGAAGCTTTATATAAAAAGTTCAATAGTTCAGTATTTCCAGGCAACCAAGGTGGACCTCTATGTCACGTTATAGCTGCTAAAGCGGTTGCATTTAAAGAAGCGCTTGAACCTGAATTTAAAACTTATCAGCAACAAGTGCTTAAAAACGCTAAAGCGATGGTAGCGGTTATGCAAGAACGCAGTTATAAGATTGTGTCGAACGGCACTGATAACCACCTATTCTTGTTAGATTTAATTGACAAAGACATTACAGGTAAGGCCGCTGACGCTGCTTTAGGTAGTGCAAATATTACGGTAAATAAAAACTCTGTACCTAATGATCCAAGATCACCTTTTGTCACAAGTGGTTTGCGTATTGGCTCTCCGGCGATAACTAGACGTGGATTCAAAGAAGCACAAGCAAGCCAAGTTGCTACTTGGATGTGTGATGTACTAGATAATATTGAAGATCAAAGTGTTATACAGAGAGTTAAAGGCGAAGTCGTTGAATTGTGTGAACGCTTCCCTGTTTATGGTTAGTGAGTATAAAGTTAGTTAACACATTTTTTAACATAAGCTAGGTTGCAGGCCATGCATTTCGTATGGCCTCGCGTATTTTTGGAGCGTTTGCTCATGTTTTGCCCATTTTGTTCTGCACAGGAAACCAAAGTTATTGATTCGAGGCTTGTAGCCGACGGTGCTCAGGTGCGCAGACGTCGTGAGTGTCTGGAATGCCGCGAACGATACACCACATTTGAGATTGCTGAACTGGTCATGCCTCGTGTCGTCAAACGCGACGATAGGCGCGAGCCTTTCAATGAAGACAAACTGCGGGCAGGGCTGCAAAGAGCACTCGAAAAGCGTCCGGTTAGTACTCAAAAAGTTGAAAATTGTATTGTTCGTATCAAGTCATCATTGCGCGCAACCGGTGAGCGAGAGATTAAAAGCGAATTTCTTGGCAGCCTGATAATGGATGAACTCAAAGAATTGGACAAAGTAGCATATGTTCGTTTTGCCTCGGTGTACCGTTCATTTGAGGATATTCGAGAGTTTGGTGAAGAAATTGCCAAGCTAGGTGATTAATGCCCAGGTTCACTAAAATCGATGCACATTGGATGTCTATTGCATTGAAACTAGCGCGCAACGGTCGATTTTCAACAATGCCCAATCCAAGTGTGGGCTGCGTTATTGTTGCTACAAACGGCAACTTAATCGGCCAAGGCTACCATCAAAAAGCGGGCCAAGGGCACGCGGAAGTGAATGCACTACTAGAAGCTGGTTTCATTCCTCATCAGCATAATGCAATGCGTCAACGTGACCCTCATTTTAAACCTGTAACTAATGGCGCAACAGCTTATGTCACTCTCGAGCCGTGCAGTCACATAGGTAAAACTCCCCCTTGTGCAACAGCACTCATTGAAGCGCAAATAGCACGCGTGGTAATAGCCAGTGTGGATAGTAACCCTGAGGTAATGAATAAAGGTATAGCACTTTTACAAGAAGCGGGTATTCAAGTTGACACTGGGCTGATGCGATCTGAAGCGCAAAAGTTAAATACCGCATTTAACTTTCGCATGACACATAACAAACCCTGGGTGATCGTCAAACTAGCAACCAGTATTGATGGTAAAACGGCCCTACAAAACGGCCAGAGTAAGTGGATTACAGGGCCAAAAGCACGAGTGAATGTGCAGCTAGAGAGGGCCTGTAGTTGCGCTATTTTAAGCGGTGCTGATACCGTCATAGCCGATAACCCAAAATTGAACGTGCGAATTGATGAGTTGCCTGAATTTGCAAGTTCGCTTTTCCAAAAGCGCGCTGCTCAGCCGGTTCGCGTGATTATTGATGGCCAAAATAGGCTGCATAATAATTATCAAATTTTTAAAGATGAGCACAAAGTGATGGTGTTCAATGCGCAACATAACCCTCTTTTAACGGCGAACAACATCGAACAAATTCAAGTGGCATTGCTTGATCCAAAAGGAAATCAAACAACGCAACCTCGCCAGTATTTAGATTTACAGGCTATAATGCATGTCTTAGCTGAGAAGCAGATTAATCGTGTTTGGACTGAAACGGGTGCCGCGCTGTCAGGCGCACTTTTGAACGTGAACTTAGTCAATGAATTGGTTGTCTATCAAGCTCCGATGTTGCTTGGTAACGACGCCAGAGGTGCTGTGAATATAGGTCAATTGACAAATTTACAACAAGCAATAAAAACAGAATTTGAAGAAGTAACTCAGGTTGGAAGCGATCTTAAAATTCGCTTATTGATTAAAAGCTAGCAATAATGAAACAGCATTAGGAGTGTCGGTGAATGTTTACTGGGATTATAGAAGCCAAAGGAACGATTAAATCTTTGGTCAATCATGGCGATGATATTCGCCTGACCGTACAAACGGGCAAGCTTGATATGAGCGACGTTGCCTTGGGTGATAGCATTTCCACCAATGGCGTTTGTTTAACCGTTGTCGATTTTAGCGCGCACTATTACAGTGTTGATGTTTCCTCTGAAACTATAAAACACACAGGGTTGGCCGATTATAGTAATGGCAGTGCAGTGAATCTTGAAAAAGCAATGCGCGCTGATACTAGATTTGGTGGTCACATTGTCAGTGGTCACGTTGATGGTGTTGGCGAAGTACTGAGTGTTACTGACCATCAACGTTACGTTGAAATTTGGGTAAAAGCGCCGGACGAATTGGCTAAGTATATTGCACACAAAGGCTCAATTACGGTTGACGGAGTAAGTTTAACCGTTAATGAAGTAAAAGGGGCGTCCTTTATGTTGTGGTTAATTCCTCACACCTTACAAGAAACAGTCATGGGTACCTATGCAATAGGAACCAAAGTCAATTTAGAAGTTGATGTCATAGCAAGATACCTCGAAAGGCTAATGCTAGGCGACAGAGCAGCACAAGAAGAAGAACAAGACATCAGTATGTCATTTTTAGCTGAACACGGCTACTTGAAGTAGGTTCACTTGAAAGAAGCTCATTTGACAGCAGTTCATTTTAAATAGCCTTATATTTCGAACTAGAGCCAAAGAATGAGAGCGAAAGTAAATGAGTGTGCTTTCAGAATACTTAAAAAATACGAAGAGAAATGTAATGGCGTTGAACACAACACAGGAAATTATCGAAGACATCAAATTAGGTAAAATGGTTATTTTGATGGATGACGAGGACAGAGAAAACGAAGGTGATCTTATCATGGCTGCTGAGCATGTTACGCCAGAGGCGATTAATTTTATGGTCACGCACGCGCGCGGGTTAGTGTGTTTACCTATGACAGCCGAGCGCTGTCAACTTTTGAAGTTACCCTTGATGGTAGACAATAACAATGCTCAGTTTTCTACTAACTTCACCGTATCGATTGAAGCTGCCGAAGGTGTCACGACTGGCATTTCAGCAGCCGACAGAGCAAGAACGATTCTTGCTGCAGTGAGCCTAACTGCGATTGCAAAAGACATCGTACAACCTGGCCATATATTCCCACTGATTGCTAAAAAAGGTGGTGTGCTCAATAGAGCCGGTCATACTGAAGCGGGTGTTGATTTGGCCAGAATAGCAGGTTGTGAACCCGCTTCTGTTATTGTTGAAATACTCAACGATGACGGCACCATGGCGAGACGACCTGAGCTAGAAGTATTTGCTAAAAAACACAATTTGAAGGTTGGCACTATTGCTGATCTTATTGAATACAGAAACCTAAACGAAACTACCATTGAACAAGTAGCTACTTGTCAGCTCCCTACCGCGTTCGGAGATTTTGAACTGATTACCTTCAAAGACGTGATTGATGAGCAAATTCATTTCGCGCTGAAGAAAGGCGATATTGTTGAAGATAAACCCACCCTAGTGCGAGTACATTTGCATAATACCTTAAATGATCTACTCTGCTCCACCAGAGCGGTTAACCGCTCAATGCATCTGTCCGAGTCGATGCAACGTATTAATAATGAGGGTGGCGTACTGGTTTTACTGGGTAAAAAAGAAGATATTATTTCACAAGTAAAACAGTTTCAAGCAGAAGACAGCGGCGAAGTTGCCGAAGGTAAAACATGGCAGGGTTCGTCACGCACAGTAGGTATAGGTAGTCAAATATTAGCGAGCTTGGGCATTAAAAAAATGCGTTTATTGAGTAAGCCAATTAAATATTCTGCGTTGTCTGGATTTGGTCTTGAAGTAGTTGAATATATTTACGATCAAAAATAAATCCTTTTAAATATTATATTAGCGTGATTTATGGTATCTTTCGCGCCGATTTTTTTGGAGAGAAAAAATGATAGAAATTGAAGGTAATATTCGAGCGACAGGCAAAAAATTCGCCATCGTTGTAGCACGCTTTAACGGTTTTGTAGTTGAGAGTTTGTTGGATGGTGCATTAGATACATTAGAACGCTATGGCGAGATCAATACTGATGACGTGACGGTAGTTCGAGTGCCTGGTGCTTACGAATTACCTATTGTTGCTAAAAAGCTCGCTGAGAAAAATAAATATCATGCGGTTATTGCACTAGGTGCAGTGATCCGCGGTG
>Ga0307966_1000103_pt1 | contig 67160 bp, 76 predicted proteins | sample OrgLakmetagen646_FD_203141 | JGI IMG/M metagenome (GOLD analysis project Ga0307966, IMG submission 203141) | Saline water microbial communities from Organic Lake, Antarctica - #646 | ecosystem: Environmental > Aquatic > Non-marine Saline and Alkaline > Saline | place: Antarctica: Organic Lake... | reverse complement strand
GGCAGTTTCTTAATAACAAAGTCGGTCATCTTGAGCTCACCTGCGAGGTTAATCACAGATGAAGGCTAAGTGCTTTACTCGAATAGGTAAATCACGGAATGACGACTGCAAGTTCACGGATTCAGGTGAAGAGTTCATCGATCGCCTGGCATTCTCAGCCAACTGGCGATGGGGACTGGTGATTGAGCTGATCAAGAAGGCAATCTTATGCTGTCGCAAGAGGGAGGGAGAGCAGCTCTTGATTGATGACTTTTCATCAGTCTTCGCAAAGAGGACCGGAACCTCTGAAAGGTTCACTCCTTTTAACGCCGCCGATTATGAGAGAAAGTTTGATCCAGGGCGACTGGATGCGCTGATCGAGAGACAAGATCGGTAGTTGCTGAACATATTAATTTATAGACCCAAGGCCCGCCTCCGGCGGGCTTTTTCGTGTGAATTTATTGCCGTGTCATTTGGCCAACTGCACCACGATTCAGGATTTATAAGCTTATAGGTTAAGCTTATAGGCTATTGCTAAAACCAGGCAGAATCTTCGGTAAACAACTGATTTAAATATATAATTTTTACAGAAATTGCGCTCGTATGATTCGATTATACTCTTATGGTCCGTTTGCACCCACAGTAGACCGGATACGAGTAACGAGAAACCAGGCCCGACTGACGGGCGGAGTATACTCTCCCGCGTCATTGCTCGTTACATTGGCTTCAAAACCGAACGGTCACCGGCGGACAGCGCGTCACGCCCCCGGGAAGAACCCCGGCCCAGCGGCTTCCAGAAGCTTCCGGCCCATGTCGGTGCCCATGATCGCTGCGTCGTCGGCATCGCCCCACTGGTCGTCCGAGATCACCTCTGATCCATCCTCGCGGATGATCTCGCCACGCAGATGCAGGCGACGTCCGTCCAAAATGGCCAGTCCGCCGATGGGCGTCTCGCAAGAGCCGTCCAGTGCTGCCAGCAAGGACCGCTCTGCGGTCAGGCGCAGGCCGGTTTCTCGGTCATCGATCGCAGCCAGCATCTGCGCGGCGCGGTCGTCCGACGCACGGCGTTCGATGCCGATGGCGCCCTGCGCGATAGCGGGCAGCATGTCTTCGGGGTCGATGGGGTAGTAAGGCACGTCGTCCATGCCCAGCCGTTTCAGGCCCGCCGTCGCAAGGAAGGTCGCATCGGCAACCTCTTTTTCCAGCTTCATCAGGCGGGTCTGCACGTTGCCACGGAATTCCACCACCTTCAGATGCGGGAACGTCGCGGCCAGTTGCGCCCGCCTCCGGGTCGAGGACGTGCCAACGATAGCCCCCTTTGGCATTTCGGAAAGGCCTTTGTATTTCAGCGAAACGAAGGCGTCACGCACGTCTTCCCGGGGAAGAAAGCAGTCCATGACCAGCCCGCCGGGCTGGGCGACGGGCATGTCCTTGGTCGAATGGACCGCGATGTCGATATCATCGGTCAGCAGGGCTTCTTCGATCTCGCGGGTGAAAAGGCCCTTGCCGTCGATCTCGCGCAGCGGCTTGTCGAGAATCTGGTCGCCCGTCACCTTGATGACGACGATGGTGAAGGCCTCGAACGGCAGATCGAAGGCCTGCGCCAGTCTTTCGCGCGTTTCATGGGCCTGCGCGAGAGCGAGGGGCGATCCACGCGTTCCGATGCGGAATGCGGCGTCGGGGGAGGGTAATTCTATAGTCATGTGCATGTGTTATCGGGCCGTCCCGCGCTTGACAATCAAGGATACACTTGGGACCAAGTCGCACCGCGGAAAAGGACACCACATGAGCCAGCAAAAGACGATCCTGCGCACCTTCGCGGGCGAGACCCTGCCCACCCCTCCGATCTGGATGATGCGGCAGGCTGGGCGCTATCTGCCTGAATACAAGGCCACGCGCGCGCAGGCCGGTGACTTCCTGTCGTTGTGCTACAACCCCGAACTGGCCACCGAAGTCACGCTGCAGCCTATCCGCCGCTACGGCTTCGATGCGGCGATCCTGTTTGCGGATATCCTGCTGCTGCCGCAGGCGCTGGGGGCGGACCTGTGGTTCGTGACCGGCGAAGGACCGCGGCTGTCCACCATCGAAACGATGGAGCAGGTCGAAAACCTGCGCCCCGTGGACGAGATCGACGAGACGCTGAGCCCAATCTACGAAACGGTGCGCATCCTCAGCGGCGAGCTTCCCAGAGAAACGACGCTGATCGGATTTGCCGGTGCGCCCTGGACCGTCGCGACCTATATGGTCGCTGGCAAGGGCACACCGGATCAGGGCCCGGCACATGCGCTGAAGGACCAACACCGCGATGTTTTCGTGGCACTGATGGACCGGATCACGGAAGGCACGATCGAATACCTGTCCCGCCAGATCGACGCGGGGGCCGAGGTGGTCAAGCTCTTCGACAGTTGGGCCGGATCATTGAAAGGCCAGGATTTTCAGGACTTTTCCGTAGCCCCGCTACGGCGGATCGTGTCGGCGCTCAAATCGCGCCATCCGGATACGCCGATCATCGCCTTCCCGCGCGGGGCGGGCGTAAAATACGAAGGGCTGCACGTTGAAACGGGTGCGGACTGCATCGCGCTGGACGAAGGCGTCAGCGCTGAATGGGCCGCCAAGCACGTCCAGATCGGTGGTTGCGTTCAGGGTAATCTGGCGTCGCCCCACATGGTCACGGGCGGTGAGGATCTGGTGCGCGAGACCCGCGCGATCTGCGATGCCCTGTCGAACGGACCGCATATCTTCAACCTTGGTCACGGGATCACGCCGGATGCGAACCCCGACAACGTTCAACTGATGATCGACACAGTCCGCAACGGCTGACCGATCCGGCAGGTCCCCGGCCGGGGCCGATCAGGTTCCGGTCAGACCTTCGGTGGCCCGCAGCGGCGTCGGCTGTGTCACCAGATGCGACCGCCGCTTTTCGTAGAACGAGTTTCCGCCTGCGGTCACGACGTAATGCATGTTGTTGTAGGGAAAGCTGTGGCCCGCGGTGTGGAAGAAACGGGCGCGGTCGACCATCGGATGCCTTTCACCAGCGAGAACGGCGCGGGCGGCTTCCTGCACGCGGGGCATCGCGCTTGAGGTCATCGCGCGTGTCATGACGCCGGGTGCGAACTGGTTGCGCTGGGATACGACACCGCAGACCGTGTTCGGAAAGTCCGGAGAGCCCACGCGGTTCATGACGACGGTTCCGACGCCGACCAATCCGTCACGGCTGGAGCGATGGGACTCGAAGAACATCGCCCGCTCCATGCAGTCGACCGTCTTGGCATCGAAGGTCCGTGCCGTCTGTGTCGGCGCGCTTTTCGAGGAGTTCAGCATCTGCCCGCAGCCCGTCAGAGCGAGACCTGAAAGTGCGGCAAGGATCAGTCGACGTCCCTTGATCGGCAATGGCATGTGGCGTCCCCTTTTCACGTTTCCGACAGTGATAGGCGGCTTTGGCGGGTTGCCTCAAGCGTCTTGGTCAAATTGGGCGGCTTGCCGCCTGTCCGACCGTGTCAGACCCACTTGGCCATGGGCGGCAGGCTCATCAGAACCGCATCCGCGTCGTGCCCGGTGCTGAGGCCGAACTTCGTGCCACGGTCGTAGACAAGGTTGTATTCCGCATAAAGTCCGCGGTGGACCAGTTGCTGATCCTTGTCGGCGTCCGTCCAGGCCTGGCCACGACGCCGTTCCACCAGCGGCACATAGGCCGGCAGGAAGGCCCGCCCAATGTCCTGCGTCAGCGCGAAATCGGCCTGCCAGTCACCGGTGTTGTGGTCGTCCATGAAGACGCCGCCGACACCACGGGCGCGCTTGCGGTGCGGGATGTAGAAATACTCGTCCGCCCAGGCCTTGAGCCTGGGGTAGTGGTCTGCCCCGTGGGGATCGAGATGCTCTTTGAGGACCTCGTAAAAGTGCACCGTGTCCTCCTGGTATTCGATACAAGGGTTCAGATCTTCGCCGCCGCCGAACCACCACGCATGCGGCGTCCAGAACATGCGCGTGTTCATGTGGACGGCTGGCACATGCGGGTTCTGCATATGCGCGACAAGGCTGATGCCCGAGGCCCAGAAACGCGGATCGCTGTCCATGCCGGGCACGCCGCGCGCGGCCATCGCGCGCTGTGCGGCTTCGCCTAGAACGCCGTAGACTTCAGATGTATTCACGCCGACTTTCTCGAACACGCGACCGCCGCGCATCACGGACATCAGCCCGCCCCCCGCGTCCGACCCGTCATCGGCGGTGCGCCGGGTTTCGCTTTGGACAAAACGACCTGCAGGCATGTCGGCAGTGGGACCGTCCGTCTGCGTATCTTCCAGATGCTCGAAAGCCGTGACAATCTGATCCCGCAGGCTGGCGAACCATGCCGCTGCGGTTTCTTTCTCGGTCGCAAAATCGTCGGTCATCGCCGTCCCACTCGTTTGATATTGCATAACGTATCCGACAGTGCGCCTATCGGCGCAACCTTACAGTCGGAGATTCCCATGCGCTTTGCGCTTTCACTTGCATCACTCGCCGTTCTGGCTGCCTGCGCGACGCCGCAAGAGCAATGCCTTGCCGGCGTCAACCGTGACCTCGGGATCAACGCGGAACTGATCGCGCAGACGCAGACGAACCTGTCGCGCGGCTTTGCCGTCGAAGAGCGTCAGAGCCTGCGTGAACGGAACAGGCTTTGCCGTGGCACCACCGAATCCGGCGAAGCGGTTCTGACCCGATGCGAGCAAGTCGACGTCAGGACGCGCCGTGTGCCCGTCGCCATCGACCTGAACGCCGAGAGGGACAAGTTGGCCAGCCTGACCCAGCGGCGCGACGCCCTGATAAACGGTCGTGCGGATGCGCAGGCCCAATGCCTCGCCCGTTTCGGCAGCTAGTGGGCCGAACTTGAAGCGGCATCGACGAGGGTGCGCCCCCCGTCGACCGTGAGGATCTGGCCAGTTACAAATGCAGCCGCGTCGGACGCCAGATACTGCACCGCGTCAGAAACCTCGCTGGGATTGGCGATGCGATTGAGCGGTGTGCTGTCGAGGATGGTTTCGCGCATCTCCTCGTGAGCCTTCAGCTCGCCCTTGAGAGACGCCGACATGACCGACCCGAAGGCCACGGCATTCACACGAATCCGCTTTTCGGCCATCGCGACGGCGAAACTGCGCGTCATCTGGTCCAGTGCTGCGTTGCTGACGGAATAGGCCATCAGGTCGGGCCGTGTGCGGCGGGCCGCGATCGAGGACAGGTTCACGATCGACCCGATCGGGCCTTCACCCTCGTCATCGGCAGCCTGTTTCACCATCTTGCGTGCCACGGCCTGACTGAGCCGAAGCGCGGAAAACAGGTTCTGTTGCAGCAATTCCTCCATCGAGATGTCGTCGGGGTCCAGCGGGTCGGTGCGCAGGACCTGACGGGCGGCGTTGACCAGTATGTCGACCCGATCAAAGGCCTGCACCGTGGCAGAGAGCAGGTTGGCGATAGTCAGCTTCTTGCGCAGATCGCCCGCAAAGATACGCGCGGAACCCTCTTCCTTCGCAAGTTCGCCCAACTCGCGGTTCAGCGCCCCTTCGTCCATGTCGGCGAAGACGACGTTCGCACCCTGTTCCAGAAAGTGCCGTCCGATGGCAAGGCCGACACCGTTGGCGGCCCCCGTGACAATCGCGGTTTTGCCGGAGATCGAGAAAGACATGGGCAGTCCTCTTGTCGTGAAAGGTCAGCCTAGCGGAGTGGCCGCGTGGCATGAATGATTTTGAACGCAGGAGAACCGGGTAACTCATCAACATTGCGAAAGTGCTGCGACAGGGACTCTTCGTAGGGCAAGTGGCGGTTGGCCACCATCCAGAGTTTGCCGTGCGGGGCCAACATGCGTGCCGCCGCCGCGATAAAGGCCTGCCCCAGCCCCGGATCACCCGCGCGGCTCGTGTGAAAGGGCGGGTTCATGACGATGCCGTCAAAAGCGGTCTCGGGCTTGAACCGGGTCGCATCGGCCCAGTGGAACGTCGCGCGCGGATCGGTCACGTTGCGCCGCGCGCAGTCGAGAGACAGCGCCTCGGCTTCGATCAGGGCCAGTGACTTGATCCCGTCGCGCGTGATCGCCTGCGTCGCCAGATAGCCCCAGCCCGCGCCAAGATCGGCCATGCGCGCGGGCAGTTTGGCGGGCAGGGCCGCCGCCAGCAGGGCCGACCCCTTGTCCACCTGACCGTCCGAAAAGACGCCTGCCGTGGTATAATATCCGTCCTGCGATGCCTCGGGCGGCGGCACGGCCCAATCGGTCAGGGCGTCGGTGCGCGGAAACCAGAAGATGCGGCCATGCGCCTTGGGGATCGACGGCAGTTCGCCCAGCCGCTTGCGCGCCGCGCGGAACAGGCTGTCGACACCTTCGGTCTTTTGCCCGTCGACGATCACCAGATCGGACTGCGCCGCAGCCCGCGCGATCATGTCACGGGCCAATGCCTTGGAGCGTGGCACGCAAACGACAGTGGTCGTGGCGGGTTGGCTTTCGGTGGTGACGGACACACCCGACTGCGCCCATGCGTCGTGGTCGGGGGCAAAGCTGTGGCTGACCGTGATCTCGCGACCGCGCAAGGCCGCGACATCGAAGGAGACCGGCGGTCTGGCCAGATGCACCCCGCCTTCAGGCAAGGTCAGGATACCGTCATCAAGGGCGGTGCGCAGGCGAGAGGTGGGAGGCATGAGAGCGGAACGCGCGGAACGGCGCTATTCCTTCTCCATCGTGCATTGCAGGGGGTGCTGATGGCGTTGCGCGAAATCCATCACCTGCGCCACCTTTGTTTCCGCGATTTCGTGGCTGAACACGCCGACGACTGCGACGCCCTTTTTATGGACTGTCAGCATCAGGTCAAAGGCCTGGGCATGGTTCATGCCAAAGAACCGTTCCAGAACCAGCACAACGAACTCCATCGGGGTGAAGTCGTCGTTGAGGATCAGAACCTTGTAAAGCGGCGGACGTTTGGTCTTTGGTTTGGTGTCGAGCGCGATGCCAACGTCGCTGTCGTCATCCTTGGGGCCTTCGGCCATCATGGTGAGGTCTTCGAACATCGGGTGCGGGTCCGGATATGATGCGGGGGTCATGCGATTACCTTTGGTATATAAGATGCACGACGCTGGTGAAAAGCCCCTTGGACAGTTCGTCGCTGTTGCCACGAAAAATGTGGCGAATTCAAGGCGATTGATGCAGGGAAAAGACCTTCCGATCCTGCTTGACCCCGCATGTAGGGGTGACTGAAACGTGCACACGCTATATCTGCCTTGAGGCGGCAACATCGCCACACAGCGCAACATCGCACTTTTGCCCTTTTGCATGTTTACGACCTCATGCTAACTTTGAATCAACAAAAATAAGGCCACCGGAAAAATCCGGGGTCATGAGGCAGATAAAGAGGTAAGCGACGTGGCAAGTCGTCCCAGAACATGGGCCCTTCAGGGCCTCTTCCTATCCTTTTTCGCAATTGTGGCAGTCGTTGCGCCGGTGAAATCAGGTGCCGCACCCTATGCGGCGATGGTGATGGATGCACGCACCGGCGAGGTGCTTCATGCGACCAACGCCGACACGCGGCTTCACCCTGCATCACTGACCAAGATGATGACGCTCTACATCGCGTTTCAGGCAATCCAGCGCGGCGAGATCGGGCTGGATACCGAGGTGGTCATCACGTCCAACGCAGCCGCCGAACCACCGTCGAAACTGGGGCTGCGTTCTGGCCAGAAGATTCGCTTGCGCTACTTATTGCGAGCCGCCGCCGTGCGATCGGCAAACGATGCAGCGACCGCCATCGGCGAGGCGATATCGGGGACGGAAGACGCTTTCGCAGAGCGTATGAACCGCACCGCTGCCGCGATGGGCATGACGAATACGACCTTCCGCAACATGCATGGCCTGACGCAGGATGGTCACCTGTCCACGGCGCGGGACATGACGATACTGGGGCGGCACGTGATCTACGACTTCCCGCAGTATTACAACCTTTTCTCGCGCCGCACCGCCGATGCCGGGATCGCGCAGGTAAGCCATACCAACACCCGCTGGCTGAACTCCTACGAGGGTGGTGACGGGGTCAAGACAGGCTTTACCAATGCCGCCGGCTTCAACCTCGTGGCATCTGCGCAACGCGGGCAAGAGCGGATCATCGCGACCGTCTTCGGCGGCACGTCGACAGCGGCCCGCAACGCCAAGGTGACAGAGCTGATGGACCTGGGCTTTGAACGTGCGCCGGCTCGTGCCAACATCCAGCGCGCGCCGGTCCCGGGAGCAATGGTCCCCCAGACGTCCGAACTGGTGGCAGGCAGTTCGTCAGCCGCCACGCAGGGCGGCGCGGGCAAGACGATCCGCGTGACCGGCCGTGTCACGCAATCGCTGCGCCCGTCCGAGCGCCCCTTGTCTCAGGTCGCGCAGGCCGTGGACGAACTGCTGTTGACCGTCGATACGGACATCATCGACTCTGCTTTGGCCGAGGCTGTTCAGGTCGCTGCGGTGCCCCCGGGTCAAGAGACCCCGGTGACACAGGCCGTGGCCGAGATCATGTCGCCCGAAGTGCGCCCCGCCGTGCGGGCGATGGCCGCACCGTCACAGGCCCCCGAGCCCGAGGTCGTCACGCGGATCTCGACCTCTGGCGGACATCACTGGGGGGTCAACGTCGGTCGATATGGATCGCGTTACGAAGCCGAGCGGGTTCTGTTGCAGGTCGCCCTGAACGAAATGGAGACCTTGAACGGCGCCCTTCGCCGGGTCGTCCAGCAGAGCGGCGGCTATGATGCCAACTTCATGGGTCTGACCCGCGATGGTGCCGATCTGGCCTGCCGCCGGCTTCAGGCGCGTGACACACCCTGCTTCATGATCGGAACTGCAGACTAGGCAGCGCGACCGCCGAAGGCCGCGGCCATCAGCGTGCGGGTATAATCCGTGCGGGGTGCGTCGAATACGTCCTGCGCATCGCCCGCTTCGACCACGTCGCCCTGCTTCATCACCATGACCTTGTGGCTGAGGGCGCGCACGACTTTGAGATCGTGACTGATGAACAGATAGGCCAGCCCGTATTTCTGTTGCAGATCGCGGAGCAGATCAACGATCTGCACTTGCACGGTCATATCAAGCGCACTGGTCGGTTCGTCCAGCACCAGCAGCTTCGGACGCAGGATCATCGCGCGCGCAATCGCGATCCTTTGCCGTTGTCCGCCCGAAAACTCGTGCGGGTAGCGGTCCATCGTTGACGGATCGAGACCGACCTCGCGCAGGATATCCGCCACCAGGTCGCGCTGGGGCCGACCGCCCCCGATGTCGTGGATCGTCAGACCCTCGGCGATGATCTGTTCGACCGTCATGCGGGGACTGAGGCTGCCGAACGGGTCCTGAAACACGATCTGCATATCCGCCCGCAAGCCGCGCATCTGCCGATTGTTGAGGCCCTGAATCTCGCGTCCTTGAAAGACGACGCGGCCTTCGGACCCGATCAGGCGCATGATGGCAAGCGCGAGAGTCGTCTTGCCCGACCCTGATTCGCCCACGATGCCGACCGTTTCACCTGCCCGGACGGACAGCGTGGCGTCATTGACAGCCTTCACGTAGCCCGCCGTGCGCTTGAGAAGGCCACGGTGGATCGGAAACCAGATCTTCAGATGTTCGGTGCTGATCACTTCCTCCGCATCTGCAGGCACCGGCACCGGAACACCGACGCTTTCGGCCTCGAGCAGGGTTCGGGTATATGCGTGCTGGGGGTTGTCGAAAATCTCGGCGGTGGGGCCGTGCTCGACGATCACACCGTCCTTCATCACGCAGACACGGTCGGCGATCTGGCGGACGATTCCAAGGTCGTGGGTGATGAACAGCATCGACATGCCTTCACGCGCCTTGAGGTCGGCCAGCAGGTCGAGAATCTGCGCCTGAATCGTCACATCAAGGGCCGTCGTCGGTTCGTCGGCGATCAGAAGGTCGGGACCATTGGCCAGCGCCATTGCGATCATCACGCGCTGGCGTTGCCCGCCGGACAACTGGTGCGGATAGGCCCCCAGCCGGCTTTCGGCTTCGGGGATGCCGACCTTGTGCAAAAGCTCGATGATCCGCACGCGCACGGCGGGGCCGCGCAGCCCCTGATGCAGCTCGATCGATTCGGCCAACTGCTTTTCGATCGTATGCAACGGGTTGAGCGACGTCATCGGTTCCTGAAAGATGAAACTGATGTCGTTGCCGCGCACCTTGCGCAACGTCTTTTCGGACGCCCCCACCATCTCGGTGCCTTCGTAGGTCACGGAACCCGACAGGCGGGCACTGTCGCCAAGCAGGGCAACGGTCGACAGCGCCGTCACCGATTTGCCGGAACCGGATTCGCCAACCAGCGCCACCGTCTCTCCCTTCTCGATCTCGAACGAGATACCGCGCACGGCAGGTGCGACCCGTCCGTCCTGCTTGAAGCCCACATGAAGGTTGCTGACCTTCAGAACTGTCCGGGTCATAGAATAGTCCACAACAGAAGGGAAAAGAGGACGGTCCAGACCGCGCTGCCCTGTGCCAGCCGGTGAAAGGCAGAGGGTGCCGTCCGGGGGCCGAAACCGAAACCCGCCGCGATCAGCAAGGTCACGGATCCGGGCAGAAGCAGCAGGAAGAACACAACGGCAGCCGCGGTTGAAAACAGGGCAAAGTTCGGCAGGAACGCGATGGCCACGATGCCCAGACAGACCGCAATCACCGCGATCGAGAGGATGTAGATCGAGCCCTTGTACGTCATCGGGTCCGTTCCCCGACGGCGGCATCCGTCTTGCCGGGGCTGGCCATATCGTCGTTCAGGGGGGCATCTTCCGCGACTTCCCCGCCGCTGAATGTCTTGCGCGGATCAAAGGCATCGCGGACGCCTTCGAAGATGAAGACCAGCAGCGACAACATGATTGCGAAGGTGAAGAAGGCGGTGAAGGCCAACCACGGCGCCTGCAGGTTCTGCTTGGCCTGCAAGGTCATCTCGCCCAGCGACGGGGACGAAGACGGCAGTCCGAAGCCCAGAAAGTCCAACGCGGCCAGACCGCCGATGGCCCCGGTCACGAGGAAAGGAAGCATGGTAACCGTGGCGACCATGGCGTTGGGCAGCATGTGGCGGAACATGATCGTCCAGTCGCCCACACCCAGCGCGCGGGCAGCCCGCACATATTCGAAATTCCGCGCCCGCAGGAATTCGGCGCGCACCACGCCGGTCAGGGCGGGCCAGCCGAAAAGAACGGTGATGAAGACCAGCAGCCAGAACGATCGCCCCAGAATCGCTGTCAGGATGATGATGACGTAAAGCGATGGTACACCCGTCCAGATTTCAATGAAGCGCTGGAACACGAGGTCTGTCCAGCCGCCACGAAAGCCCTGAACCGCGCCCGCGATGATGCCGACGAACGACGACAGCACGGTCACCACCAGCGCAAACAGCACCGACAGGCGGAAGCCGTAGATCACCCGCGCCATGACGTCACGCTTGGTGTCGTCGGTGCCCAGCCAGTTGGTGGAACTTGGCGGCGCGGGGGCCACGCCGCGCACGTCCACAATCGTGTTGTAGCTGTAGGGGATCGGCGGCCAGACCATCCAGCCCGGCGCGAAGCCGTCGATACCGGGGTCGATCCCGTTTTCCACCGCCTCGATCAGTGCTTCGGGGTCTGCGAAGCAATCGTCGAGCCCCCCCGTCACGATCAGGCAGCGCACCTCGTCGTCGCGGTAGCCTGCTTCGGTCGGAAAATCGCCACCGAAGTCCTGCTCGGAATAGAAGCTCAGGATCGGGCTGCGCAACTCGCCGCGATAAGACAACAGAAGCGGTTTGTCGTTGGCGATAAGCTCGGCAAACAGCGACAGCACGAAGAGCACCGTGAAGATCCACAGGCTCCACAGCGCACGGCGGTTGCGTTTGAAGTTGCTCCAGCGGCGACGGTTGAGCGGGGACAGAAAGGGCGCACGGCCCCTTTTCCCGGCAGTCGCCGGCATCTGCGGCTGGAAGGTATCAGCCATGCGCTACCCCCTCGCCTCGAAGTCGATGCGGGGGTCGATCAGCACGTAGGTCAGGTCGGTCAGGATACCGACGACCAGGCCGATCAGCGAAAAGGCGAACAGCGTGCCGAAGACCACCGGATAATCACGCGCCACCGCCGCTTCGAACCCCAATCGTCCCAGCCCGTCGAGCGAAAACAGGGTTTCGATAATCAGCGACCCGCCGAAGAAGACGCCGATGAACAGCGCCGGAAAGCCGGAGATGACGATCAGCATCGCGTTGCGGAAGACATGGCCGTAAAGCACCTGCTTTTCCGCAAGCCCCTTTGCTTTGGCGGTGATGACGTATTGCTTCTTGATCTCGTCCAGAAAGCTGTTCTTGGTCAAAAGCGTCAGTGTCGCAAAGGCGGAAATTGTCGACGCCAGAACCGGCAGCGTGATGTGCCACAGATAGTCCAGCAGCTTGCCAATCAGGGTCAGGTCTTCGAAGTTCGACGAGGTCAGCCCCCGCAGGGGGAAGATGCGGAAATAGGACCCGCCCGCAAAGAGCACGATCAGCAGGATGGCGAACAGAAACCCGGGGATCGCATAGCCGATGATGATGGCCCCCGACGTCCATGTGTCGAACCTGGACCCGTCGCGCACCGCCTTGCGGATGCCCAGCGGGATCGAGATAATATAGGCGATCAGTGTGGACCACAGGCCCAGTGTGATCGATACCGGCATCTTTTCCAGCACCAGATCCACCACCGAAATCGAGCGAAAGTAGCTTTGGCCGAAATCAAAGCGCATGTAGTTCCACATCATGTTCAGGAACCGCTCGAGCGGCGGCTTGTCGAACCCGAACTCGCGCTCCAGCTCTGCGATGAAGTCGGCAGGCAAACCGCGCGCGCCAACATAGTCGCTGTCGCCGCCCTGCATAAGTTCGGACCCGCCACCGGCGATGCCCTCGAAGACGTCGCCGCCGCCTTCCATCCGGGCGATTATCTGTTCGATTGGTCCGCCCGGCACGAACTGGGTCAGCGTGAAGTTGATGATCATGATCCCGATCAACGTCGGGATCACCAGCAGCAGCCGTCGCAGGATGTAGGCGCCCATTCTCAGGCCTCGCAGGTCAGGTCAGGCTTACTGGAACGCACCGGCGGCTTCGAGTTCGGCAGCACGATCTGCATCATACCACCAGAAGTCGATCTCGCCCAGCGCAAGCGGTGGCAAGTTTTCGGGATGCTGCAGCGAGTTGTAATAGGCGACCGTGTGGACGTCCTTTTGCCACTGGGGAATCCAGAAGCCTTCAGCCCGCAGCACGCGGTCGAGCGCCTGCGTCGATGTTGTCAGGTCTTCCAGCGTTTCGGCAGACACGATGACCTCGATCAACCGGTCGACCGCAGGACTTTTCAGGCGCATCGGGTTGCGCGAACTGTCATCCGCCGCTTCCGATCCGAAAAACTGCGACAGTTGCCGGCCAGGCTCGTAGCCCTGCCCCAACGATCCGTTCATGATGTCGAAATCCCCTGCGCGGCTGCGCTCGACGAATTGCGACGTGTCGACCCGATCCAGCCGCGCGTTCACGCCGAGCCGTTGCAGATTCTCGATAAGCGGGTTCACGATCCGGTCGAATTGCGGAGAAAACTGCAGGAACACCAGATCGAGCGTTTGACCGTCCTTGCGACGCACACCGTCGTCGCCCGGCAACCAGCCCGCTTCGTCCAGCAAGGCCGAGGCGCGGCGCAGGTTGGTGCGGTCAAGCGGTCGGTCCGAGGTTTCGGAGGTGTAGGGCATCCGCGCTTCGTCGGTCAGAATACTGTCCGGCAACAGCCCTTCGTCCACCAGCGGCTGCAGGATTTCCAGCTCGCCCTCGCTTGGGGTGCCGACTGCCTTGAGGTCCGAGTTGTCCCAGAAACTTTCGGGGCGCGCATAGATCCCGTAGAACAGGCTTTCGTTCATCCACTCGAAGTTGATCATCAGGTTGACGGCGTCTCGCACCCGCGGGTCCTGCCATGTGGGGCGGTTGAGATTGAAGACGAAGCCCTGACCCGTCCCGATCGAGCCATCAGGCAGTTCGTCAACCGTGACCCACCCGTTCTGGACCGCCGGAAAGTCGTAGCCGGTCGCCCACTGGATCGAACTGTTTTCGTTGCGGAAGGTGTAGGCCCCGGACTTGAACCCCTCGAAGGCGGCGGAACTGTCGGCAAAATACTCGACCCGCACGCGGTCGAAATTGTTGCGGCCGGTGTTCATCGGCAGATCGGCGCCCCACCAGTCTGGGTTCTTGGCATAGATGATCTGCCGCCCGAAATCAGCCGACTCGAGCTGGTAGGCGCCGGTGGCCATGAAGGGTGCGGTCGAGGATTCGTCCAGACGGGTTTCGGTTTCTTCGAACCAGTCCTTTGAAAACGCAGATGTGCCGCCGACCCATGTCACCACGTCGCGGCGCGGAGCGTCTTCGGTGAAGGTGAACCTGATCTTGTGATCGTCCAGCACTTCGACGCTGTCGATGAAGCGGGAATAGACCTCTCGGTATTCGGTAATGCCCTGTTCGAGATACAGCTCGAAGGTGAACCTGATGTCCTCGGCGTCCATCGTGGTGCCGTCCCAAAAGGTCACGTCGTCGCGCAGGTTGAAGATGACCCAGTCGCGGCTTTCGGGATATTCGATGGTCGTGCACAGGTAGCAGTAGGCGCCGTAAGGGTCATCGGCGGTGGTGGTCAGGATGCTTTCGTAACCGATGGTGGACAGGGACGCCGCCACGCCCTTGCGGGTCGACAGGTTGAAGCTGTCGAACGTGCCCTGCGCCCATATGGCGATTTCGCCACCCTTGGGCGCGTCAGGGTTCACGTAATCAAGCACCGCATCGGGGCCGTACATCAGGTCGCCGAAGTTGGTATAGCCGTGGCTGACCGTCACCTCTTCATGGGCTTCGCCTACGGCCTGTCCGGCCCAGATCGCGCCACCCAGCACAATGGCCGATCCTGCGACCCAGTGTTTCAGGCGTTCCAGCCCATCGCTGGCGGATGTGACGGCAGCGCGGGGGTTGCGGGCGTTGGTCATTCGGGTCTCCGACAAATGGGCGGTGTGCAGGTTGAGAGAACGCTACAGGCCCAGTGCCGCAAGATTCAAGTTGAGAATGCGTGAACGCGTTGTGACCGGACCAGGTGCCACACGTAAAAAGGGCCGCCCATTGCGGGGCGGCCTATTTCTGCGTCAGACAGATCGGAAATTCAGCTGCCGATGGTTTCGAGATAGGCGATCAGGTCGGCACGGTCCTGCACGTCGCGCATGCCGTTATACCCCATCGAGGTTCCCGGTGCATACGTGCGGGGGTCTTCGATGAAAGCGCTGATGTTTTCGGGCGTCCAGGCATCCGCTGCCTCTTCCAGAGCGCCGGAATAGTTGAACCCGGCAACCGCAGATACCTCGCGGTCGACGACGCCGTAAAGATGCGGCCCAACGCCGTTGGCACCGTCTTCAAGAGCGTGACAGGCGCTACAGGCCCGGAAAAGTCCCTCGCCAGCCGATGCGTCAGCAGATGCATACACCTCTTCGAAGGGGACGGCTTCCTCGGCTTCCTCGGGCTCTGCATCCGAATCCGCGACTTCGATCAGATACCCCTGGGCCTGATCGCCGTGTCCGCCACTATGGTAAATGATTTCGGCGACCCAGCCGCCCAGCAGAAAGATCAAAAGCGCGCCGGCAAAGGAACCCAATATCTTGGTGAAAGTCATTGTGTCGAACATGTCGCGGTCCATTCATTCGCAGAAGTTGGCGTCATGTATCCGTTTCACTGGCCCGAGTGCAAGCTATAGTGCCGCGACGGATTGCCCGTTTCGGGCAGTGTTGCAAAGGAAGTGCTGCCATGGCCGACAGGATCGCCTTTCAGGGGGAATTGGGCGCCTACGGACATCAGGCCTGCGTCGATGCGCGGCCGGACTATGATCCGCTGCCCTGCCCGACCTTCGACGCCGCCATCGAGGCCGTTCGCAAGGGGGATGCGTCACTTGGGATGATCGCGGTCGAAAACTCGACCTATGGCCGTGTCGCGGACGTTCATTCGCTTTTGCCCGAAAGCGGGCTGCAAATCGTGGACGAAGCCTTTGTGCGGGTGCACGTCAACCTTCTGGCCAGACCGGGCGCAAACCTGAACCAGATCGAAACCGCGCTGGGCCACGTGGTGATCCTGCCGCAATGCGCCGGGTTTCTGCGCGAGCACGGAATTCAGGGCGTCGTCAGCAGCGACAACGCACGCGCCGCCCGCGAAGTTGCCGAAGGGCGCGACATGACGGTGGGCGCGCTTGCGTCAGAGCTGGCAGCCGAAATCTATGGTCTGTCCATTCTGGGCCGTCACATCGAAGATCACGCACGCAACACGACGCGGTTCGTGGTCATGGGGCGCGAGCCCGACTACAAGCGGCGCGGAAAGCACGGCATGATGACCAGCTTCGTGTTTCGCGTGCGCAACATTCCGGCTGCGCTTTACAAGGCGATGGGCGGGTTTGCGACGAACGGCGTCAACATGACCAAGCTGGAAAGCTACATGGTGGGCGGGAACTTCACGGCGACCCAGTTCTATGCCGAAATCGAGGGCCACCCCGACGACCGCAATGTCCAGCTGGCGCTGGAGGAACTGGATTATTTCACCGACATGATCAAGCTGATGGGTGTCTATCCCGCAGCCCCCCGGCGTCACGAGCGTGGCTAACCCTTATAGGTGTCCTCGACATCCTGGGCGAAGGCCCCGACCCGCTTTTTGAAACGGGCGGTCAGGCTGGACTTGGCCAGCTTGAGCGATTGCAGCAGAAGCCGCGCGGCCAGCGACTTGGCCGTCAGGTCGATCGAGACGGACATCCGCGTGCGTGTCGGGGACAGCGACACCAGCTCGATCTCGGTGGCGCCGTCGATGCCATTGGCGACCGAACTCAGCTGGATCGCGTGCGGCGCATCAATCTTGTCGAGCATCGTCCGCATCCGTCGGTCGCGGCCACGATACTTGAACGCGATGTCCCAGCCTGACCCCGGCTTGTAGGGGCCGTTGTCGATCCGGCGCACATCGGCCCCACGTCGAAGCGCCTGACGTTCGAAGACGCCGAAATCAGAGATATAGGCAAAGACGTGCTCTGCCGGTGCGGCGATATCTTCACGGGTCGAAAACTTCATGTCTTTGCCTGTCTGCTGGCCGTTGTCGGCCCGATTGTTGTTACAAGATCACTCAAGCCTGTCGGATAGCCAGTTTTCCATAAGAAAGTGTGCAATCGCGCCCTTTCGGGCAGGCAATATCTGCGGATGTTGCCCTGCGAAGACAGCAAGCAGCTCTTCGCGCGTCACCCAAAGCGCGTCTTCGATCTCGACCGGGTCGATGGTGATGGCGCTGCTGGTGGCTTCGCCCGCGCAACCGAACATCAACGAAGACGGAAAAGGCCAGGGTTGCGAAGCCAGATAGCGCACTGCGCCCACGTCGACGTTCGTCTCTTCCTTGACCTCGCGGCGAACCGCTGCCTCCAGTGTTTCGCCCGGTTCCACAAAGCCTGCAAGCAGCGAATACATGCCGTCGGGCCACCCCGGTGACCGACCCAGAAGCAGAGAATTTCCGTGGGTGATCAGCATGATCACGACCGGATCGGTGCGCGGAAAATGATGCCCGCCACAGGCGTCACACTTGCGCTGCCAGCCGCCGGGCGAGGGCTGGCTTTCGGCACCGCAGCGGGCACAAAACCGGTGGCTTTGATGCCACCCAAGCACGCCCTTGGCCGTGGCTGCCAGTTCGGCGTCCAGCGGCGACAGGCGCATCATCGCGGCCCGCAGTTCCGTCAGAAGGGCGTCACCGGTTGCGCCATGACGCTGATACGACGGGTCGAGAAAGGTATCGAGGGTCAGGGCGTCGCTGTCGTGTTCCGCGATCTGCGTCAGTTCCGCTGCGAAATACGGGATGCCGTCCGCCATTCCAAGGAAGGGACGCAGGGTCGTGACATCCTTCAACGCCGGATGATGGGGCCCGACACGCAACACGCGGTCGCCGTCCATCATGACCTTGCCGCGCCATGTCAGGATGAATTGCGCGTCCGCTTGCCGCGCCATCGCGTCGGCGTTTGCGCGCAAATGGGCGGCGCGATCAAGACCACCCCCGCCGAATGTCACTGTCTCTGCGTGTCGCATGTGACACGATTGGCACGCGCATCAAAGAAGCGCAATCACATGCGCCGCCAACACTCTACTTCCGGTTGCTGTTCCTGACACGACAGCGGCATGGTCGGAGAACCAAAGACAGGACGTTCATGCCCACCGTCGATCTGCGCCTTATCGTGACATCCGACCTGCACATGCAGTTGACGGATTTCGACTATTGCCTGGACCGCACGACAGGCGCGCAATCCATGGCCCATCTTGGTCCGGTGATCCGGTCGCTGCGGGCCGAACGCCCCGATGCGCTGTTGGTCGATCTGGGTGATCTGCTGCAAGGCAATCCGCTGTCCGACCACATCGCCGCTGCCGGACTGGCAGGCACGGACCATCCGATGGTGCAGGTGATGAACCGGCTGGATTACGATGCCGTCGTGCCCGGCAACCACGACTTCGATTATGGTCTGGATTTCACGCGCAACACGCTTTCGGCGCTGACGGCCAAGGTCATTTGCTGCAATCTTCGCCCGTTGGATGGCCTCTGCGGGCCAGCCCCCTTCGTCATCGTGGAAAAAGACGTGCCGGGGCCGAACGGAGAGCATCACAGCTTGCGGATCGCGCTGATCGGCTTCACCACGCCCGCGCTCAGCAGCAGCGAGGTCATGGTTGACGACATCCTTGATGCCGCCCGCACCGTTCTTCCCGCAGTGCAGCGCGAACGGCCCGATCTGACGGTAGCCCTTTGTCATTCAGGGATTTCGGCAAGCCCACAGTCCCAGGGCATGGAGAACGCGGCGGTGCCCCTTGCCGCGCTGGCAGGGATCGACGCGGTTCTGGCCGGTCATACACATCAAATCTTCCCGGATAAGGACCACCCCATTGCCGCACCGGGCGTGGACGCCGTCAAGGGAACGCTGCATAGTAAACCTGCAATGATCCCCGGAAGCTATGCCGCCAACGTGGGCTGCATGGACCTGACGCTCGCTCGTACCGGTCAGGGCGGCTGGCAAATCGAAGGCCATTCGGTCCGGTTCGTGCCGCCAAGCGGGACGCCTTGTGCACAATTGCAAAAGGATGTGGCACCCCTGCACGAGGCGACCCGCGCCGCGATGGCCCTGCCTGTCGGCGAAACCGACGCCCCGCTGCACAGCTGGTTCGAAGCGATGGGTGCCGATCTGATCCTTCCCGTGATCGCTGCAGCCCAGCGCGCCGCGGTCGCCGAGTCCATCGGTCCCGACGGCCCACCCGTACTGGTCGCGGTTCCGTCGATGCGTGCGGGCGGTCAGGCGATGCAGAGCGATTTTCTGCAAATCCCGGCGGGGCCGATCCTCAAGCGCCATGTCGCGGCGCTGATTCCCTTCGATGATCCGCTTTGCGTCGTCTCCCGTCGGGGGTGGCAGGTGCGGGACTGGCTGGAGTTCGCGGCCCGCCGCTTTCGTCACGTGCCACAAGGCGCGCAGGCTCATCCGCTTCTGGACCTCGACCAGCCCGGCTACCACATGGACAGCCTGCACGGGCTGACCTACCGGATCGACCTGTCCGTGCCACCGCTGTTTCAGGATGACGGCACGACGGCAAGAACCGGCGCGGGACGCATCCACGACATGCGGTATCAGGGTCGCCCGTTCGAGGACGACGATCTGTTCCTTGTCGTCACGAACACCTACCGCGCAAGGGGCGGCGGCGCGTTGCGCCCGATTGCAAAGGCGGACATCGTCGATACGGCAAGCGAAGGCGCTCGCGCCGCCTTGCACAGGTTCTTGACAGCCAACCCGAGAATCACACCCGCGATAGACCCCGTCTGGTCCTTCACACCGATGCCGGACACATCCGTTACCTTCGATACGGCAGCCGCAGCCGTTGACCACCTGCCCGAACAGATGCGTCTTGTGGGACCTGCAGGACCGGACCGCGTTACAGTCGCGCTTGATCTGTGAGACCGGCTTGCACCGAATACCGCAGGCCCCTATATGAGACTTGAGGGGTTGGTGCGGGCAAGCGCCTCGCCAACTTGGTCAGGTCCGGAAGGAAGCAGCCACAACGAGCCCCGTTTGGGTCGCTGCCAACCTCTCACCGTTTCAACCCCAGAGCGGAAGGGTGATCATGTTCGATGTTTTCCACATCTTCCGGCGGGGTTTCTGATCGGCATGTTTCCCCATGCGTCCGGCCCGGCAAGGTTGCCGGTGTCTGGTCCCTTGACCCTTGGGTCTTCCCTTTGACCGACGCCGTGACGCTGGCCGAACTGGGCTGGTCCAATTTCTTTCTGTCGCAGGTCGATGTCGATGATCTTCACGACCTCACCCCTGCCCGCATCGCCGGTGTCGAACGCGACCGTGTCTTCGCCCTGTCCGAAGACGGCCTGTTGGAGCTGACGCTCGATCCGGGGATGAGCACGGGCGAGATTGCCGTAGGCGACTGGGTCCTGGCCGATGAAGAACGTCACCGTCTGGTCCAGCTTCTGGACCGGCGCACCTCGTTCGAGCGTGGCACCGAATACCATCAGGGAACACGCCAGCTGATTGCTGCCAACCTCGATACGCTGTTCATCACCTCGTCCTGCAACGCCGATTTCAATCCTGCGCGGCTGGAGCGCTATCTGGCGCTGGCCCATGATGCCGGTGCCGTGCCCGTGATCCTGCTGACCAAGGCGGATCAGGCCGAAGACCCCGCAGCATATGTGGATCAGGCCAAGGCACTGGGGCGCGGGCTGGACGCAATCGCACTGGACGCGAAGTTCGGCGAAGTGCGGGATGTGCTGGCCCCCTGGACCGGCGCGGGGCAGACCGTCGCACTTGCCGGATCGTCGGGCGTCGGCAAAACGACCATCGCCAACAAGCTGACAGGCGGGGCCGCAGCGACCCGGGATGTGCGCGCCGATGATGCCAAGGGCCGCCACACCACCACGGCGCGGTCGATCCACCGCATCGCGGGCGGCGGTTGGCTGATCGACACGCCCGGGATGCGCGGGCTGGGCGTGGCGGATGTGTCCTTCGGCATCGAACAGACCTTTTCAGAGATCACCGAGCTGGCTGACCGCTGCAAGTTTCGCAACTGCGCCCACGAAAGCGAGCCGGGCTGCGCCGTTCAGGCGGCTGTCGCGGCGGGTGACATCGATCCCGACCGGCTGACACGCTACAAGAAACTCAAGCACGAGGACGCCGTCGCGACACAGACCATCGCGCAGGCCCGCGACCGCGCCAGAAAGTTCGGCAAGGTCGTGAAATCGGCGGTCAAGGCAAAGAAGCGCTAGCCGCCTGCTCTACGACCTGGCCAAAGCCGTGGCCCATGCCATCTGCGCATCGGTTTCCACGGCACAGGGTCGCACATGACGCAGCCGCGTAAGCGCCGCATCCGGTGCCTCGCCCGCTGCCACCATAAGGCGCAGCACGGCCATGCCGGACCGCCCGCAACCGCCGAAGCAATGGACCAGCACCCGACCACCGGCCCCGGATACAGCCAGCGCACGGTTCTCTGCATCGAGCCAAAGGGCTTCGGCCTGTTCGTCCGGCGCGCCGAAGTCCGTGACGGGCACATGGGCCCAGTCTATTCCGTGCGCCCGCAGGTCGGCCCCAAGGCTGCCCGATCCTTTCCGGTCAAGTTCCACCTGACCGCACATGGTGACCACCATCTGCGGGTCCCAGTCCAGCAGCCGCTTCCAGTCCGTTCCGTAATGGCGCGTGCGCCCCGGCATTGCGGAAATCGCCAGCGTTCCCTGATGCAGTTTCAGTTCGTGCGGCTGGAATTCGGGCATCCCTGTCAATCCTTCCAAGGCAGACTATGCTGACAATCATGTCAGATAAGAAAGACTATGCCGAGGAGCGGACGGATTGGGCCGAGGATCGCACGATCCTCGCGAACGAACGGACCTTTGCCGGCTGGATGCGGACCGGCATGGCCTGCGTGGCGCTGGCGCTGGGCCTCAAGGCGGTCTTCGGTGACTTCGAGCCGACATGGCTGGCCAAGGCCGTGGCAATCATCTTTATCGTGGCCGCGATCCTGATCTTCTGGGCGGCGGCGGTGAACTCTCGCAAGGCGCAGAAACGGATCGATACCCATGACACCGAGGCGCAATCCCACACGAAGATGTTGATCCTTGCCCTGATCCTGACGGCAGGCTCGGTCGCGACGGGCGCCGTTCTGGTGTGGCTCTAAGCCAGCGCTAGAATCTGGCGGCGCGGACCCTTAGGTTGGTGACACGCCCGAATCCCCTGCGAAAGCGCCCCATGTCAGATCAGCCCGCCTATCAGGTTCTTGCCCGCAAATACCGGCCCGAGACCTTTGTCGATCTGGTCGGGCAGGACGCGATGGTGCGGACGCTCAAGAACGCCTTTGCCGCCGACCGCATCGCGCAGGCCTTCATCATGACGGGAATTCGCGGAACGGGTAAGACGACGACGGCCCGGATCATCGCCAAGGGCATGAACTGCATCGGCCCCGATGGAACGGGTGGCCCCACGACCGAGCCCTGCGGCGTCTGCGAGCATTGCAAGGCGATCATGGAGGGCCGTCACGTCGACGTGCTGGAAATGGACGCTGCCAGCAATACCGGTGTCGGAGATATCCGCGAGATCATCGATTCGGTGCACTACAGGGCAGCATCGGCCCGCTACAAGATTTACATCATCGACGAGGTTCACATGCTGTCCACAAGCGCGTTCAACGCGCTTCTGAAGACGCTGGAAGAGCCCCCCACCCACGTCAAGTTCATCTTCGCCACGACCGAGATCCGCAAGGTGCCGGTCACGGTCCTGTCGCGCTGCCAGCGGTTCGATCTGCGCCGGATCGAACCCGAGGTGATGATCGGACTTCTGCGCAAGATCGCGGGGGCCGAAAACGCCGAGATCGCGGGCGATGCACTGGCGCTGATCACCCGCGCCGCAGAAGGCTCGGCCCGCGATGCCACATCGCTGTTGGATCAGGCGATTTCCCACGGTGCGGGCGAGACTACTGCCGATCAGGTGCGCGCGATGCTGGGTTTGGCCGACCGGGGCCGCGTGCTGGACTTGTTCGACATGATCCTCCGCGGGCAGGCTGCGGATGCTCTGACCGAGTTGAGCCAGCAATACGCCGACGGTGCGGACCCGCAGGCGGTGTTGCGCGATCTGGCCGAGATCGCCCACTGGGTCAGCGTCATCAAGATCACGCCCGATGCCGCCGATGACCCCACCATCGGCCCGGACGAGCGCACGCGCGGTGCCGCGATGGCCGCCGAAATCCCGATGCGGGTGCTGACGCGCCTGTGGCAGATGCTGCTCAAGGCGCTGGACGAGGTGGCGATGGCCCCCAACGCGATGATGGCCGCCGAAATGGCGGTGATCCGACTGACCCATGTGGCCGATCTGCCGACGCCGGACGAGCTGGTCCGGAAACTGCAGGACACCACCCCGCCCCCGACCGGCCCCGGCGGCGGCGGTGCACGACCCGCCGCCCCCCAAGCCGGTGCGGTTCAGGCAAGGGGTTCATCCACGCCGACCCACGCCACGCCGACCGGCCCGACAGCTGCAGCCCCCGCCTTGGCGACTGATGCCTTGGCTCACTACGCCCGGTTCGAGGACGTGGTCGACCTGATCCGCGCCCATCGCGACGTCAAATTGCTGGTCGAGGTGGAAACCGGTCTGCGGCTTGTCCGCTACCAGCCGGGCCGGATCGAGGTGAACCCGACAGCAGATGTCGCGTCGGATCTTGTGGGCCGGCTTGGATCCCGCCTGCAGGCCTGGACCGGCAACCGCTGGGCGATCTCGGTGACATCGGAAGAAGGCCAGCCCACGATTGCCGAGGTCCGGGACGCCGCCCGCAACAAACTGGAGGCCGAGGCGGCTGCGCATCCGCTGGTGCAGGCCGTCATCACAGCCTTTCCCAAGGCCAAGATCACCAGAATCGAGACCGAAGCCGAAAAGACGCAGGATGCAGCGATGGACGCGCTTCCGGAAGTCGACGACGAATGGGACCCTTTCGACGAAGATTGAACGGCACCCGATGGTGCCTATCTTACAGTTAGAGAAAACGGAGAACGAGAATGCTCAAGGGATTAGGTGGTCTTGGCGATATGTCCAAGATGATGAAACAGGCGCAAGAGATGCAGGGCAAGATGGCCGAAATGCAGGCCGAGATGGAAAGCGTCACCGTCACAGGCGAAAGCGGGGCTGGTCTGGTCAAGGCCACGGCAACCGCCAAGGGCGAGCTGACCGCCCTGGATATCGACCCTTCGATCTTCAACAAGGACGAGAAAGAGGTCGTCGAGGACCTGATTCTCGCCGCCATCAAGGATGCGCAGGCCAAGGCGCAGGACCGGATGCAGGAAGAGATGGGCAAGATGGCCGAAGGTCTGGGACTTCCACCGGGCATGAAATTGCCGTTCTAGGCGCCGGTGATTCTTTTCAAAGGCGATAGGCCAGCCGCAACACAGGACTGCAGGCCATGAGCGGCGGCACCGAGGAACTGGAGACGCTGATCTCGCTTCTGGCGAAGGTGCCGGGGCTGGGTCCCCGGTCGGCGCGGCGTGCCGTTTTGCACCTGATCAAAAAGCGCAGCCAGCAGATGGTGCCGCTGGCCGAAGCGATGCACCGCGTCGGGCTGACCGCGCGCGAGTGTCTGAACTGTGGCAACATCGGCACGACCGATATCTGTGGGATCTGCGAAAGCGAAAAGCGGGGAACGGGGGAAATCTGCGTGGTCGAAGACGTGGCCGACCTCTGGGCGATGGAGCGTGCGCAGGTCTTCAAGGGTCGCTATCATGTGCTGGGCGGCACGCTGTCCGCTCTTGACGCCGTGGGGCCAGATGAATTGCGCATCCCCAAACTGATTGACCGCGTGAAGTCGGAAGAGATCACCGAGGTCATCCTCGCCCTTTCAGCCACCATCGACGGGCAGACCACCGCGCATTACATCGCGGATCAACTGCCCGGCGTGTCGGTCACGTCACTGGCCCAGGGCGTGCCGGTGGGCGGCGAACTGGATTACCTCGACGATGGCACGATCACGGCGGCGCTGCGCGCAAGAAAGGCGCTCTAGCCGGTTGCAAGAAAACTGTGGCTCGACTGCTACGTCCTTTCCCGTATCGGATGGACTTTGCGACAGCGCGTTGACCACAATCTTGAATTGCGTTTTTTACCCCTCATTCAATCTTTAAGGGGTGCCAAGTTGATGAACATTACATACCTGACGATCTCTGCCATCTCTGTCGCGTTGCTGCCGTTGGCGGCCACAGCACAGGATATCGGCGACACGACCGTATCGTTCGGTGCATCGACCTTCGGTGCAAATCTGGAGGCTGCGTATCAGTTGGACAGCCAGTGGCGCGTGCGCGGCGCGCTGATGGGCGGCATCAACTACGATGACACGTCGTTTGAAGATGGTAACGAGTACAACATCGATGCAAGCCTCGGCGCATTTGCCGTGCTGGCGGACTATTATCCGACCATGTCAGGTTGGCGTGTGTCCGGCGGCCTGCTGGTCAACAGAACCAGCCTGGATGCCACGACAACGGCGACCGGCTCGGGCATCGAAATCGATGGTGAGACTTTCGACGAGGGAAGTGTGACCCTGTCCGGTGATTTCGCCAAGTCCGTCTCGCCTATGGTCACCACCGGGTATGACTACCGCTTAAATAACGCATGGTCGATCAGCGGGGAAATCGGCGTCGTCTACACCGGCGGCATCGACCTGGACGCAACCGGCAGCACGACAGAGTTGCAGAACGCGATCGATAACAGTCAGGACTTCGAGGATATCCGCAAGGATGCGTCCGATGTGACCTTTTACCCCTACATCAGCGTGACCGTCGGCTACGGTTTCTGAGTCATTCCCTGTTAAAAAGTAATAGGCGCGCTGCATCTGCAGCGCGCCTACTTATTTCTACCAAAGCACCTGCGCCTCAGGACGATGCCCGTCAGTCGTCGGAATTCTCGGAGTCCACATCCTCGGGAAGGTTAAAGAAGCTGTCAGCGTCCGACACATCGAGCTTTTCGTCTTCCTCGTCATCCTCGGCGTTGCTTTCCGACAGGCTGAAGCCTTCCAGACCGGCGATGGCCGTGGGCATCTTGGACTCCGGCTCCATTCCAAGGCTCTGCTCGGTGGATACCAGCTTGCGACGCTCGTCATCGCTCATCGCAGTGCCTTCGGCGGCGCGCTTGGCGTTGGCCTTCTGCACCGCGGCGTCCAGTTCGGACTGCTTGCACAGGCCCAGCGCCACGGGGTCGATGGGGTCGAGGTTGTTGATGTTCCAGTGCGTCCGCTCGCGGATCGCCTGAATCGTGGGCTTGGTGGTGCCGACCAGCTTGGAGATCTGGCCATCGTTCAGCTCGGGGTGGAACTTGACTAGCCAGTAGATCGACGCCGGACGGTCCTGACGCTTGGACAGCGGTGTATAGCGCGGACCCCGGCGCTTTTCCTCGCCCAACGCGGCCTTGTTGAACTTGAGCTTCAGCTTGTGCGCCGGGTTCTTCTCGGCGGCGTCAACTTCCTCTTGCGTCAACTGGTTGTTGGCGACGGGGTCGAAGCCCTTGACGCCCTGCGCCACGTCACCGTCGGCGATGCCCTGCACTTCCAGCTCGTGCAGACCGCAGAAGTCGGCGATCTGCTTGAAGGTCATCGTGGTATTGTCGCAGAGCCAGACGGCGGTCGCCTTGGCCATGATCGGTTTGTTGTCAGCCATGTGAACTCTCCTGAATTACAACAAGCCTCTCCCGCGCCCTTGAGGGGGCAGACCGCTCGGGCCGGGTTCGCATTGTCGGGGAACTTGGCGGGCTTATAAGGGGGCAAGTGCCACATGGAAAGACCCCAAATGTTTCGCGTCCTTGCCGCCCTTCTTCTCTGGACCACCGCCGCGCAGTCGCAGGACCGCGCAGGCGCGTTCGACTACTACGTCCTGTCGCTGTCTTGGTCGCCCTCGTGGTGCGCCCGCGAAGGCGACGCGCGCCAATCCCCGCAATGCGATGCGGATGCCGATTTCGGCTGGGTGCTGCACGGGCTCTGGCCCCAATACGAAAGCGGCTGGCCGCAGAACTGCCCGTCTGCCATGACCCCGCCCAGCCGGGGCCAGACTGCCGCGATGGCCGATATCATGGGGACTAGCGGGTTGGCGTGGCATCAGTGGAACAAACACGGCGTCTGTTCCGGCCTCGACAGCACGGACTATTACCGGCTTGCCCGGGACGCCTTTGAGCAGATCACGCGTCCTGCCGTCCTGCGCGATCTCGACCGAACGGTGACACTGCCCGCCAGCCTGATCGAAGAGGCGTTCCTGCGCGACAATCCGGCGCTTACGGCAGACGGGCTGACCGTCACCTGCGCAGGCGGTCACATCCAGGAGGTCCGCATCTGCCTGACCCGCGACCTTGCGCCGCGCGACTGCGCCCCCGACACGCGGCGCGACTGCACGATGCAAAGCGCGATCTTCGAACCGGTCAGGTAGCGGTGCCGTCAGGGTAGACCGGCGGACCTTTCAACTCGATCCGGTTGCCGAAAGGGTCATGAATGTAGAGCGCGTCACCCATGCCGCGCGCGCCGCCCTGAAAGGCCTCGGTTTCGATCGCGACCCCGTGGTCGGCCAGATGCTTGCGCAACTCATCGCGGTCGCAGGGCGACACTGCAAGGGCCAGATGATCGACGTTGCGTCCGCCTGTCACCGGCGGCACGGCGCGGGCCGCACCCGGATGCGTGACGTCCCAGAGCACGATCAGGGATGCCCCGGCCCAGACCTGTTCCATCCCCAGCGCGGGGTAGGAAAAGCCCCGCGCGCAGCCCAGCACATCACCGTAGAAAGCCAGCGCCTTGGGCATGTCGTCCACAAGAAAGACGACATGGTCGATACCGACGATATGAAAGGGTGTCTTGCGGTGGGGCATGTCGCTCTCCTCAGGTCAGTTTACCGGGCCAGTCCATGCCCTTGATCGCATCGTGCGCCGCCATCGGACGCCTGCCGGGTCGTTGCAGACGGGTAAGACGCACCGCGCCCTCCCCGCAGGCCACGCGCTGTCCGTCCAGCGTCTGACCCGGCGCGCCCGCGCCTTGGGCAAGCACCGAACCCAACAGCTTCACCCGTTCGCTACCGGCGTTACACCAGGCGCCCGGAAAGGGCGACAGCCCCCTGATCTTGCGATCGACCTCGACCGCGGGGGCCGTCCAGTCGACCTGCGCCTCGGCCTTGTCGATCTTGGCGGCATAGGTCACGCCTGCCTCGGGCTGCGGCACGGCTTCAAGCCTTGGCAGCTCTGCCAGTGCCGCGACGATCAACCGCGCTCCCATCCCGGACAGCCGGTCGTGCAAACCACCTGTCGTCTCATCCACCCCGATCCTTGTCGCCTCGCGCAACAGAACGGCGCCAGTATCCAGCCCCGCATCCATCTGCATGATGCAGATCCCTGTCTCGGCATCCCCTGCCATGATCGCCCGATGGATCGGCGCAGCCCCACGCCAGCGCGGCAAAAGAGACGCGTGGATGTTGAGACACCCCAGACGCGGCGCGTCCAGAACCGTCTGCGGCAGGATCAACCCGTAGGCAACCACGACAGCGACATCGGCGCCCAACGCGGCAAAGTCGGCCTGCGCCTCCGCTCCCTTCAGGTTCCGGGGATGCCGCACGGGCAGACCCAAAGCTTCCGCCGCCTGATGCACGGGCGTCGGTCGCTCTTTCTTGCCGCGCCCCGCAGGACGAGGCGGCTGCGTGTAGACACAGGCAATCTCGTGCCCCGCCGCCTGCAGCGCCTCGAGCACCGGCACCGAAAAATCCGGCGTTCCCATGAACACGATCCGCATCAGTCCGTCCCTCTCATCATCTTGCCGTAAATATCCCCGCCGGAGGCAGCGCCACGGCAGCCCCCACCTCAACGGCGGAGTTTCCGCGCTTTCGCCAGCAACCTGTCACGTTTCAGCCGGGACAGGTGATCAAAATACATCCGGCCCGCCAGATGGTCGATCTGGTGCTGCACCGATGTCGCCCAGAGCCCCACAAAGTCGCGGTCCTCGGCCTCACCTTCGGCATTGAGAAAGCGCACCGTGACGGCGCGGGGGCGCGAGATCGTGGCCCAGACCCCCGGCAGGTTGGGCGATCCTTCCTCGTGCGCGCGCGGCTCGATGCTGGCATGCAGCACCTGCGGATTTGCCATCCGGACCGCGCGGCCCCGCTCGTCAGAGGCATCGACGACGGCGAGGGCCATTGGAATCCCCAGTTGCGGCGCGGCCAGCCCGACACCCGGCATTGCGTCCATCGCCGCGATCATCTCGTCCCAGATCGCCCTGATTTCATCCGTGATGGCAGGCACAGGGGTGGCCTTGGACCGCAAGACCTTGTGCGGCCAGGGGACGAAAGGCCGGTGGCTCATGGACGGGCCGACAGCGCGGCTTCGATCCCGGCCCGCTGACGCGGGTCCAGACGGTCGAGCGTCAGGATCCCGTCGAGATGGTCAAGCTCGTGCTGCACGCAGGCTGCGGCAAAGCCGGTGAACCTCTGCTCGCGCGGCATCCCTTCCAGATCGGTCCAGCGCAGCGTCACCTCGGCCGGGCGCGCGATCGGTGTCAGGACGCCGGGAATGGACAGGCAGCCTTCTTCCTGCGTCACAAGATCGGTCGCGCGATCCGTGATTTCGGGATTGATAAACACCAGCGGTGTCCGATCGCCTTCTTTCCATGTCGTATCGGTCACGAAAATTCGCTGCATCACGCCCACCTGCGGTGCGGCAAGCCCGCGTCCCGGCGCTTCGTACATCGTCTCGAACATATCCTGCACAAGCTTGCGGGTGGCGGCGGTGACTTTGCCCACCGGGTCACAGACCGTGGTCAGCCGCGGGTCGGGCCAGTGGACGATAGGCCGGATACCCATATCAGCCGCGCGCCCGCTCGCGCTTGAGCTTTTGCATCTTGCGGGTAATCATCTGCCGCTTTAGCGGTTTGAGATAGTCGATGAAAAGCTTGCCGTTCAGGTGGTCGATCTCGTGCTGCACACAGGTCGACCAAAGCCCGTCGAACCGTTCGCTGTGGGACTGACCGTCCAGCCCCAGCCATGCGACCTCGACCTGCGCAGGGCGCTCGACCTCGGCGAATTGTTCGGGGATCGACAAACAGCCTTCCTCGTAAGTGCTGCAGTCCTCGCCGGACCATGTCACGCGCGGGTTCACTAGAACCATCGGGCGCGGCGTCTCGCCCTCGTCCTTGACGCAGTCCATCACGATCATCCGCACCAGTTGTCCCACCTGCGGCGCAGCAAGACCGATACCGGGCGCGTCGTACATGGTTTCCAGCATGTCGTCGGCCAGCAGGCGCAGGTCGTCCGTGATGTCGGCCACGGGATCGGCGGCCTTTTTCAGGCGCGGGTCGGGATGGATTATGATCGGTCGCAATGTCATGGCGACGATGTAAGGCTCTCCCCGTCCAAGCGCAACACGGCTGCGTTCGGGGTTGCATCCGGCGGCCCATCGCCCAGCGTCCGGATAACGTTCAGACAAAGGCCAGCCATGACCGATTTCGACACTCCGATCGACCGCCGCAACACGCACTGCGTCAAATGGGACACGATGGAGGACATCTACGGTGTCCCCGCCGACGGCGGAATCGCCATGTGGGTCGCCGATATGGAGTTTCGCGCAGCGCCCCCGATCCAGCGCGCGGTGCAAGAGATGCACGATCACGGCATATACGGCTATTTCGGCGACGAAGGCCCCTACCGTGACGCGATCTGCTGGTGGATGCAGACCCGCCACGGATGGGACGTAAATCCCGCGCATATCTTCACGACGCACGGCCTTGTGAACGGGACCGCCATGTGTGTCGATGCCTTCACCAATCCGGGTGACGGCGTTGTCCTTTTCACGCCGGTCTATCACGCCTTCGCCCGTGTCATTTCGGCAGCGCAGCGCACCGTCGTGGAATGTGAACTGGTCAATAACGCCGGGCGATATGAATTTGATTTTGACGCTTACGACGCGCAGATGACCGGATCAGAGCGTATGTTGATCCTCTGCTCGCCTCACAATCCCGGCGGACGGGTCTGGACCAAAGCCGAACTTCAGGGCATCGCCGCCTTTGCCAAGCGCCACGAGCTGATCATCGTGTCCGACGAAATCCACCACGACCTGACCATGCCGGGCCAGACACATATCCCGATGGCCCATATCGAGGGCATCGAAGACCGGCTGGTCATGATGACGGCGACGACCAAGACCTTCAACATCGCGGGATGCCATTCAGGCAACGTCATCATCGGCGACGCCGACCTGCGCGCGCGTTTCGCCGCGCGGATGGCTGCCATGGGCCTGTCACCCAACAGCTTCGGGCTGTTCATGGCGACGGCAGCCTATTCACCGGAAGGGGCAGAGTGGGTCGACGAGGTATGCGCCTACATCGACGGAAACCGCAGAATTTTCGACGCGGGCATCAACGCCATTCCGGGCCTGTCGTCCATGCCGCTGGAAGCGACCTATCTGTCATGGGTGAATTTCGCCGGGACCGGCATGCCGCGCGAGGACTTCACACGCCGCGTCCAATCGGATGCGCTGATTGCCGTGAACCACGGGCCGACATTCGGTCAGGGCGGCGACAGCTTCCTGCGCTTCAACATTGCAGCTCCGCGCGCGCAGATCGTGGAAGCAGTGGAACGCCTGCAACGGGCCTTTTCCGACTTGCAGTAATCCCTAGCCAGAGATCAGGGCCACCGGTTCCTCGCCCTCGCGCACGAAATCGACGGCGGGCTGGTCGTGAACCGGGTGCAGCCACTTAAAGGTAAAGACGCACTCCTCGCCCTCGACCTCGGAGTTGATGACCAGCGCCTGATACAGATGGCGCGCGCCATCATAGATCTCGATCCGGCCACGCAGCTTGTCGCGATGCTTGGCATCCAGCGTCATTCCATCGGCCCAGAACCGGATGATACGATAAACCTCATCCCCGTCATGAACACAAAGCTTGTCGCCCCGCCTGATGCTGGCGCGGCGCGCTGCGGCAAGACCATCGAGAACGGCTTGAGGGATATGGTCTGTCATCGTCGCGGACTCCTTGGCTCTGAACCAAGAAGGTAGCGACACTCCGTAAACTTCAAGTGACAATCGTCGCCGCATCGCGGCAACGAGGGCTTATTGCGACGCTGATGCTTTCGGACGCAATACATGGGGCCTGGCGGCGTCATAAAGCGCAGAGTCTGGGAAGCCGTGGTTCTCGGACAGGGCCGGCCCCACCATGATCAGGGCCGTCCGCGTGATCTTTGCTGCACGCGCACTCTCGCGCAGGGTGCTCAGGGTGCCGCGAATCAGCATCTCGTCCGGCCAGCCGACCCGGTAGGCCAGCACTGCAGGACAGTCTGCCCCATAGTGCGGGATCAACTGCCTCTCGATCTCGCGCAGCGCCCGCACGCCCAGATGGATCGCCAGCGTGGCGCCTGTGCGTGCGAAATTCTCCAGCGTCTCGCCCGCCGGCATCGATGTTGATTTCATCGACATCCGTGTGAGGATGATCGACTGCGCCACCTCGGGCACCGTCAGTTCTGTGCCCAGCGCTGCCGCGGCGGCGGCATAGGCCGGCACGCCCGGAATGATCCGGTAGGGAATCCCGTCCGCCTTCAGCCGCCGGATCTGTTCGGCGATGGCACCGTAAAGCGACGGATCGCCCGAATGCACCCGCGCTACATCCTCGCCCCGCGCATGGGCGGCGGCGATTTCGGCATGGGTTTCGTCCAGCGTCATCGGGGCCGTATCCATCACGCGGGCATCGGCTGGCGCGCAGGCGACGACCTCTTGCGGCACCAGCGATCCTGCATAAAGGCAGACCGGGCTCGCCCCAATGATCCTTGCGGCCTTGAGCGTCAGAAGCTCGGGGTCACCGGGACCTGCACCTATGAAGTAAACGGTCATTGCGGGATTCCTTTCGCGATTCGGTCAGGGTCAAAGGGGCAGGCCGTCATCCTGCCAGATCCCCGTCGATTTTCCGCGCATAGCCGCGCGGCGTATACATGCGCGGCCCCTCGCCCAATTGCGCAAGGCGTGAATGGGACGAGCCGACCAGCACCACGGTCAGCATATCGACCTCGTCCACGTCCAGCGCATCAAGCCGCCGGTAACGAACCTTTTCCTCGGGGCGCCCCAAGGACGAGGCCAGCATCACCGGCGTATCCGCGGGCCGATGCTTCAGCAGAATATCCCGCGCCTCGGCCAGCAGCGTCCGCCGCCGCTTGGATACGGGGTTGTAGAAGGCGATGACGAAATCGCCCTCTGCCGCTGCCTTCAGCCTCTTGAGGATGTCCGCACGCGGGGTGAGCAGGTCAGACAGTGAAATGGCACAGAAATCGTGGCCCAAGGGCGCACCGGCGCGTGCGGCAGCCCCTTGCAGCGCGCTCACTCCGGGCGACGAGATGACCTCGACCCGCCGCGCGGCATCGGACACGCCCTGCGCATCCGGCCCGCGATCCAGAAGTTCGAACACCAGCGCGCCCATGGCATAGATCCCCGCGTCTCCCGAACAGACCAGCGCCACGTTCCGCCCCTGCCCCGCCTGTTCCAGCGCATGGCGGCAGCGGTCCTCTTCGCCACCCAGGGGAAAATCCGACCGCGTCTTGCCCGCAGCCAGCGGTCCCAGCAGGTCGATATAAAGACCGTAACCTACCAACTCCTCGGCCTCGGCGATCAACCGGCTGACCTCGGGCGTGCGCCAGCTGGCCTGCCCCGGACCGATCCCGACGATGGATAGACGACCCCGTGGCTGGCCACGCAGATCAGTCAGGGGTGCAGGGGCCACGGCAACCGCACAGGTCGCATTGGCCGACTTGCGCTTGGTCACGTGCAGCCTGCCCTGCGGTCCCGCCTGCGCCAGCGCCGCAGCCTCGGACACGCCGTGCGCACCGACCTCGGCAAAGACCACTTCGGACGGCGTCGCCAGCCGGGGCGTTTCAATCTCCAGCGCCGCCGCATCGAAGAGCCGCAAGGGCCGCTCCAATGAACGCGCCAGATCGAGAATCGCAGGTTCGTCGGCCTTCAACCCGATGGTGTTGACCGACTGGATGGCCGCAGCCGACAGCCCTGCCGCATCCAAGGTGTCGCGCACCAGCGTCGCCAGTTCCTCCGGCGGGCAGTTGCGGGCACAGCCGACGCCCAAAGTGTAGCTTTGAGGCGCGAATTGCAGGTGCGACCCACCCAGATCGGGCAGCGGTGCCGCGGTCACTGAAATGCGCAGCCCATTCCCCGACGGCAGGTCGGCAAGCCAGGGCGCGTCGCCACTCACCCTCGCGCCGGCACCGGACAGAAGCGTCGCCATCGCGTCTTTCGCGTCGTCCCGATTTACAAGGGCATAGCCCGCAGGTGGCTCGTCCAGCGCCACGCCCAGCGCCACATCCCCCGCCGTCGTAACGGCTGCCGTCGCGCCCAGTTCGGCCGCGATCCGGGCGGCCAGCTTGTTGGCTCCACGATGCCCGCCCAGCAGCGGCACGACGACCGCACCGTCATCGCTCACCGCAAGGACCGGTGGCTCTGCCCGCTTGTCGGCCAACTGGGGGGCAACCGCACGGATCAGGATACCGGCAGCGCAGACCCCGATCACGGGACGCCCCGCCGCGAAAAGATCACGCGCGTGTTCCAGCGCATTGGGAAAGTAGGCATCGGCCAGAGCCACGCGGCCTTCACGCCCATGCAGGTCGGCATCCAACAGGGTCGCGACGCGGCGCGCCGTGGCCTCGCCCGCACGCGACAGGGCCAGAACAACAGGTTTCAAAGCCAAGGGTCGGCCCCTTTCGTCAGCAGGATCATGGAAAAATATGGCGCAATGTCAGGGGCTTCGGAAAGGGGCAGCACCACTTCTTCCGGCAAGCTGGCCCTTTCGACATAGGTGGCGGCTTCGGTCAGTCCAAGGTCCGCAATCACGGCCCGCAGCTTTGGCAGATGACGCCCCACCTTCATGATTGCAACACTTTCGGCCCCCGCAATCCGGTCGCGCAGGTCCGCCTCTGGCAAGGGGCCGGGCAGGACCGTCAGGCGTTCGTTGCGGGCCACCAAGGGACGCCCCGCGCGCGCAGCACAGGCGGTGACCGACGTAACACCCGGCACAACTTCGCAACGGTAGGTGCCGGACAAGCGGGCAAAGAGATACATGAAAGAGCCGTAAAAGAACGGATCACCTTCGCAAAGGCACACCACATCCTGCCCACGCTCCAGCGCCGCCGCGATGCGGGCGGCACCTGCGTCATAGGCCGCCTGCGCGGGCGCACGGTCCGTCGTCATCGGCACGTCCATGACGATTTCCTCCACCCCGGCGGGGATGAGCCCCACCGCGATGGACCGCGCAAAGCTGTCTGCACCGGCCAGCGTGGGATAGGCGATGACCACGGCGCCTTCGATCAGCCGCGCGGCGCGCAGCGTCATCAGGTCCGGCGCCCCCGGACCGACCCCCACTCCGTAAAGTGTGCCCCTGTCATCATCTTGCTTCAAATATCCCCCCCGGAGGGTCCGACCGCTCATCTCTTGACAAGGCTCCACTGGGTCACCGGCATCGCCGCCCGCCAGCCCGTCAGCGCTCCCACCGGTTCGGCACGGTGCACCATGATCTTGACCAACTCGCCCCCGTGGGCGGCATGCAGCGCCATCAGGGTTGCCTCGCTTTCCAGCGTCACGGCATTGGCGACCAACCGCCCAAGGGGGCGCAGCGCGTCCCACGCCGCCTCGAACACCCCTTGCGACAGACCGCCTCCGATGAAAATCGCATCGGGCGGGTCCAGTCCTTCCAGTGCGGCAGGTGCCGTGCCGTCGATGATCACAAGCTTGGGGGTCCCCAGCGCCAGCGCATTGGCGGCAGCCATGGCTCGCCTGTCGGCACGCGGTTCAATCCCGATGGCGCGCGCATAGCGGGCCGCGCGCATCCATTCGATGCCGACCGAGCCCGAGCCTGATCCAATATCCCACAGCAGCGCCCCACGCATGGGCATCAGCTTGGCCAGCGTCGCGGCGCGAACCTCTTGCTTGGTCATCGTGCCGTCGGACTGGAACAAGGCGTCCGACAGGCCCGGCACACGCGGCACAAGGGCCGCGTCAGGGGCTGCGATGCATTCAACCGCAAGCGTGTTGAAGGGCGGCACCTCTTGCGACCAGTCTTCGGCAACCCCGTCAAAGCGTTGCTCCTGCGCACCGCCCATAGCCGCCAGCACGGTCATCCGCGACTGGCCAAATCCGCGCTCCGTCAGGAAGGCAGCGATCTGGCCCGGTGTTTCGGACCCGGTGGTCAGGATCAGCAGCCGCGCGTCAGGCTGGATGAAGGCGATCATCTGCGACACAGGCCGCCCGTGAACGGTCAGCGTTTCCACGTCGGCCAGGCTCCACCCCATGCGGGCCGCAGCAAGCTGAAAGGCGGAAAGCTGGGGGTGGTATACGATTTCAGCCGCATCGATGGCACGCCCGATGCGCGCGCCCACCGAGAACCAAAGCGGATCACCGGTGACAAGGACCACGGCGCGGCGTCCGCGCAGGCCCCGTATGGTCTCGACCATCGCATCGAATGGCGAGGGCCATGCAATCCGCTCGGCTGTCGGGTTTTCGGCCAGCGTGTGGTGCCGGTCGCCACCCAGAATGACCTCGGCCGCTTCGACCACGGCACGGCTGGCAGGGGTCAACCCGGCGATGCCGTCCTCACCAATGCCCACGATATGCAGCCAGGGGGCAAGCGCGCTCATGCCGAGACCTCGGGCAGACCTGCCGCAAGCGCGTTCACGGCAGCCGAGGCCATTGCCGACCCTCCGCGCCGTCCCCGCAAGGCCACGAAATCGCAGCCGCGGGGGTGCGCCGCGAGTTCCGCCTTGCTTTCAGCCGCACCCACGAACCCCACGGGAAACCCGAGGATCACCGCGGGTTTCGGCGCACCGGCCCCGATCCGTTCCAGCAGGTGAAAGAGCGCGGTCGGGGCGTTTCCGATCGCCACGACAGCGCCGTCAAGATGATCGTCCCAGAGCGTCACCGCCGCGGCAGACCGGGTGTTGCCGATGGATTTTGCCAGATCCGGCGTCGCGGGGTCGTTCAGTGTGACGATCACGGGATTCGCCGCGGGAAGGTGGCGCCGGATGATGCCTGCCGCGACCATCTCGCAGTCGCAGAGGATGGGCGCACCCTTGGCCAGCGCTGTCGCGCCCGCCTCTGCCGCCCCTTCGGACCAGACCAGCCGGTCCGCCACCTCGATCATGCCACAGGCATGAATGACCCGCGTGATCAGGGGATGCATCGCGGGTGGAAACCTGTCCAGCCGCGCCTCGCGGGCGACGGTGGCAAAGCTTTCGGCGTAGATGGCGCTTGGGTCTTTGACGTAGGGGCGCAAGGCGGGCTTCCGGACTGGCGGCGGGGGCGGGATGCCTCCGGCGGGGATATTTTTGGCAAGATGATGCTACTGGCGCGTTTTGCGGGCGCTTTCGGGGCCATGCGGGTGCTTGGCGTGCGGGTATTCGGCATGGTGATGATCGTGATCGTGCCCGTCGTGGTGATGGTGGTGCGCTTTCTGCGCCTCCAACCTGCACATTCCGGTGCAGAAAGTATCGCAAAGCGCGCAATCTGCCACGTTGGAGCCCGGTGCGTTCGCGCCCTGCCCTTCGACGTGGTGATGGTGGCTTTCCTGAACCGCGCCGACCTCACCCTCGAAGCCCAGCACCTGCGTGCGGTATTTGCACAGCACGCAAAGCGCGGGCGGCACCGCGCCGAAGGCGGGATGCTGGCGTTGGTCGGGTGTGATGTGCACATGCTCGCCGATTTCGAGCGCCAGCACCTGTTCGCGGTAACCGCAGAGACCGCAGTTCGGTGGCGGGGTATCGCTGTCCTGTTCCCTGATCCGTTCGGCGAAGGTTTCGAGCACCTTGGGGTGGTCGCCCAGATAACCCGCCTTGACGAACCGGATGTCGGGATACTGGGCCGCGACCCGGTCGGTGAAGCCGTAGATCCTGTCGATCAGGATACCCGAGAACAGGAAATAGGGGAAGACGATGACGCGCTTGTAGGGCAGCAGGGCCACGTGTTGCAGGCACGGTTCCACCAGCGGGAAAGTGATGCCGGAATAGCCGACCTCGTGCCAGCCAAAGCCCATGCCCTCGGCCAGCATGCGCGATATTTTGGCGACGTTGCCGTTGGCGTCGGGATCTGACGCCCCGCGCCCGATGACGACAAGGCAGGTCTCCGTCAGGGGCAGGTCTCCGTGGTCGGCGTTGGCCTGATCCACGGCATCGCGGATGCGACCTGCGGCAGCCGCGATCATCTTGGGGTCGACACCCAGTTCACGCCCGTAGCGCACGTCCAGCCCATGTTTTGCGGCATAGGTGTTCAGCACGGTGGGGATGTCGTTCTTGGCGTGCATGGCCGCGAAAAGCATGCCCGGAACCGCGAGAATGCGGTCGCAGCCCGCTTCGCGCAGGCGGTCGAGACCGTCGCGGATCACCGGGTTTGCGAATTCGAGATAGCCGTAATCGCAGATCCAGTCGTCCGGCAGGTAGGCGGGCAGCTTTTCGGCCAGCACGCTGAATTCATCCACGGCCGACTGGCTGCGCGAGCCATGGCCGCAGATCATGACGCCTGTCTTCATGCCGCTGCTTCCTCGTCCTCGTCATGGGTTTCCGCCTTTTCCGCCTTGGCCTTGCGGCGGCCTTTGAGAGCCTCCCACAGGCCCAGCGCGATGGCGGCACCGATGGCGGCCCCCGCGACCCAGTGGCCATGGCCGGCCACGTCGGCGATGTGACCGGGATGGGCTGTGGCCCCGCTGGCGGTCAGCAGGAGGCAAAGTGCAAGAATATGGCGCATGTCGGTCCTTTCACGGGGCATATCGCACGGCAGAAAGGACGGCGCACAGCGATGCTGCGCTAGCGACGACGTGCGAGCCGGTTCCCGTTCGGGTCAACCAACGCTGTCACACCAACCTCTCTGGCCCTGCGGGCTTCGTCTTTTGCGGGGTATAGGGGGGACGTGCCGCAGGCGCAAACGATTCCGGCCTTTCGCATCCGCCTGCGACACTGTGCGGTGACGCAGTCTGCCCGTGCGTTGTGTCTGCGCAAGGGGACACTACCTAAAGGTCAACTTATTGAACGAAGGGATGACACGATGGGCAAGCTGGTAGACGGCATCTGGAAAGACCAATGGTACGACACGGAAAGCACGGGCGGCAAGTTCGAGCGCACGACGACCCAGTTCCGCAACTGGATCACACCGGACGGATCGGCGGGCCCCAGCGGCGACGGGGGGTTTCCGGCCGAGAGCGGGCGCTATCACCTCTACGTCTCCTACGCCTGCCCCTGGGCGCATCGGGCGCTGGCGTTCCGCACGCTCAAAGGGCTTGAGGACCACATCGGTGTCTCGGTGGTCCATCCCGAAATGCTTGGCGAAGGCTGGACCTTCGATGACAGCTACGACGGGGCGACGGGCGACACTCTTTATGGCCTGCCCTTCGCACGGGACATCTACCTCAAGGCAGATCCGACCGTTTCCGGTCGCGTGACGGTTCCCATTCTCTGGGACAAGAAAAGTGAAGCGATCGTTTCGAACGAAAGCGCCGAGATCATCCGGATGCTCAATTCCGCCTTCGACGGGATCACCGGAAACACCGACGATTACTGGCCGGAAGAGCTGCGCGACCGGATCGAGGAGATCAACGCCCGCGTTTACGACACTGTCAACAACGGTGTCTACATGGCCGGTTTTGCCACGACGCAGAAGGCCTACGAGGAGGCGGTCTATCCGCTGTTCGAAAGCCTTGACTGGCTGGAGGGCATCCTGTCCGAGAACCGCTATCTGACCGGTGACCGGATGACCGAGGCCGACTGGAGGCTCTGGACCACACTTGTGCGCTTTGATTCGGTCTATCACACCCACTTCAAGTGCAACCGCAACTTCCTGCGCGACTATCCGAACCTCTGGGGCTTTACACGTGAACTTTATCAGGTGACGGGCATCGCCGAGACGGTCAATTTCGACCATATCGTGCGCCACTATCACTACAGCCACGACACGGTGAACCCGCACCGGATCATCCCGATCAATCCGCAACTGGACTTCGACGCGCCACACGGACGCGGGTAAGGCGAAAGGGTTGTCACAGCGCGGCAAATCCGCTTAACGCTGTGCAACCCTGACTGCACCCCGGAGCTTGCCATGCCGACCACCTGGATCACCGTCTGCGATACCTGCAAGCGTGACGGCTGGGAGGCGGGCGACATGGGCCAGACCGACGGCGAGCGGCTGGCCACGTTGGTCGAAGCGGCGGCGTCAGGGCTGGTGGACGTTCGCACGCGGCGGGTGTCCTGCCTGATGGGCTGCAAGCGCGGCTGCAACGTGGCGATCCAAGGCGTGGGCAAGCTGAATTACACGCTGGGCGAGTTTGAACCCGAAAGCGAAGCCGCCGAGGGGGTCGTGGCCTATGCGGCGCTGCATGCGGAAAGCGACACGGGTCAGGTGCCCTATCGCAACTGGCCGCAGGCCGTCAAAGGCCACTTCGTGACCCGCCACCCGCCTTTGCCGGACGATACCGCATGAGCGACGCCAGCGCGCGCGACCATGGGGGCCGGATCGACGCCGCGATGGCGCGCCACGGCGGGACGCGCGGCGGCTGGCTGGACCTGTCCACGGGCATCAACCCCGTGCCCTATCCGATGCCCGCCTTGCCCACCGATGCATGGACCGCGCTGCCGGACGAAGGCGCCTTTGCAAAGCTCGAGGCGCGGGCGCGGGCATTCTGGCGTGTTCCGCAGGATGCAGCAGTGCTGGCCGTGCCCGGAGCCTCTGCCGCCATCGCGCAATTGCCGCGATGTCGGCCCACAGGAACCGTGGCGATCCCCGGCCCGACCTACAACGAACACGGTGCCGCTTTTCGCGCATCAGGCTGGACCCTGACCGAGGATGCGACGGACGCCCTCGTCGCCGTGCACCCCAACAACCCTGACGGCTACATCTGGACTGCCGATCGTTTGCCAGCGCCCTTCACGGTCATCGACGAAAGCTTTTGCGACGTGATGCCGGACGCGAGCATGATCCATCTGGCCGCACGCCCCGGTACGGTCGTGCTCAAGAGCTTTGGCAAGTTCTGGGGGCTGGCCGGTCTACGGCTGGGCTTTGCTATCGGCGACCCCGATGTGATCCGTGACCTGCGGGACAGGCTGGGGCCGTGGCAGGTTTCGGGCCCCGCGCTTGCCATCGGGACCGAGGCGCTTGCCGACCCTGAATGGGCCGACGAGACACGCGCGCGCCTGACCGAGGATGCCGCGCGGCTGGACACGCTGCTGACCGCGCAGGGGGCCGTGGCGCTGGGCGGCACGACGCTGTTCCGGCTCTATCAGGTGCAGGATGCAGCGGCCGCACAGGACCGGTTGGCGCAGGCGCATGTCTGGTCGCGGACCTTTCCCTATGCGACCGACTGGCTGCGTCTGGGCTTGCCCGCACCCGACCGCTGGGCACAACTGCAGTCCGCCTTTTGACGCTGTTTCTGGCGATGTGTCTCGACGCGGCTTTGGGCGAACCCAAGTGGCTGTGGTCGCGTCTGAGGCACCCCGCCGTCGTGATGGGCGAAGCGGTGCAATGGCTGGACAAGACCTTGAACGACGGCGGCAACCGCAAGCCGAAAGGCATCATCGCCGTTGCCGTGCTTGTCATCGGTGCCGCGACGATCGGACAGATCCTGCAATTCCTGCCCGGTCAAATCGTCGATATCGCCGTTCTGGCGATCATTCTGGCGCAACGGTCGCTGGCGGACCACGTCCGCGACGTGGCCATCGCGCTGAGCAGATCCCTGTCGGAAGGACGTGCCGCGGTGGCCCGGATCGTCGGACGCGACACGGACCAGATGACCGAATCCGAGGTCGTCCGAGCCGCTATCGAAAGTGCTGCCGAGAACCTGTCGGACGGGGTCATCGCCCCGATCTTCTGGTTCCTGATCGCGGGGTTGCCGGGGCTTCTTGTCTACAAGATCGTCAATACCGCCGACAGCACCGTCGGATACCTGACGCCCCGCCACGCCGAGTTCGGATGGGCTTCGGCCAGACTGGACGACGTTTTGAACTTCATTCCTGCCCGCCTGACAGCCCTTCTGATCGCGGCTGCGACCCTCTCTGCCGGTCTGCTGCCCGACATCAGCGATGACGCGCCTGCGCACCGTTCGCCCAACGCGGGCTGGCCCGAATCGGCAATGGGCCACGGGCTGAACATCTCCCTGTCCGGGCCGCGCCGCTACGACGGAAAGATGACCGATTTCCCCTTCGTCAACGATGCGGGCATCCGTGAACTGGGCCCGCACCACATCACCGAGGCGGTGCGCGTGCTTTGGATCGTCTGGGCCATCGTGCTGATCCCCGCCGGTCTTGTCGCATGGGTGTTTTGACCCCAACACGAGCCTGATACCGTCCGCATAAATTCCAATCGGAGACGACCACATGCGCTTTCTTGCCCTCCCGCTCGCCTTTCTTGCAACACCGCTGATCGCACAGGACTGCGGCGGCCCCCTGCCCGCCTTCATCGAGGGGGTCAAAGCTCAGGCCATCGCCGAAGGCGTGCCCCCATCCGCCGCCGACAGCTTTTTTGCGGGCGCGCGGATCGACCCCGAGGTGATCGCTGCCGACCGCCGTCAGGGCGTATTCCAGCTGGACTTCGTGACTTTCTCGCGCCGTCTCATCAGCCAGAACCGGATCGACAACGGCAACGCCATGTCCCAGCGATATGATGCGACGTTCGACCGGATTGAATCGGACTACGGCATCCCGCGTGGCGTCTTGCTGGCCTTCTGGGCGTTCGAGACGGACTACGGGCAGGTGCAGGGCGACTACAACACCCGCGACGCGCTGCTGACCCTTGCACACGACTGCCGCAGGCCCGAACTGTTCCGCCCGCAGCTGGTCGCAGGCATCAAGCTGCACGCGCGCGGCGATTTCGACGTGAACGTGACCGAAGGCGCATGGGCGGGTGAAATCGGGCAGCTTCAGAAGCTGCCGAAGGAAATACTCGAACAGGGCGTGGACGGCGATGGCGACGGGACCGTCGACCTGCGCAATTCGGCCCCCGACGCGCTGATGACCGGCGCGCAGGTGCTGTCCTCTCTGGGATGGCAACCGAACCAGCCGTGGTTGCAGGAAATCGACGTGCCGTCCGATTTCAACTGGTCGCTGACAGGGCTCGACACCGAACTGACCATCGCGGACTGGACCGATCTAGGGGTCACACCGCGCGGCGGCAGCCTTCCGGCACGGGATCAGACCGCCAGCGTTCTTTTGCCCGTCGGTCGGACCGGTCCCGCCTTCCTCGCCTATCCCAACTACCGGGTCTACTTCGACTGGAACCAAAGCTTCGTCTACGTCACGACCGCCGCCTACTTCGCCACCCGGCTCGAGGGCGCTCCGGTTTTCGATGCGGGCAATTTCTCGGACGGGCTGAGCGGCGAAGACGTAACGCGCCTGCAAGAAAGACTGCAAGCGCGCGGCTATGACGTGGGCGGGGCCGATGGCATCATCGGCGCGATGACACGCGATGCGGTCCAGGCCGAGCAAGAGCGTCTGGGTCTGCCCGCCGACGCATGGCCCACCCGCGAACTTCTGAACGCACTTTGACGGGACCGGGCGGCAGGCAAGACCCTGTCGCCCGCGTCACGCAACCATCTGTTCGGCCTTCTTGAGGTCCACCGATACAAGTTGGCTGACACCCTGCTCGCCCATCGTCACGCCGAACAAACGGTCCATCCGGCTCATCGTCACAGCATGGTGGGTGATGATCAGAAAGCGCGTATCGGTCCGCCGCGCCATCTCGTCCAGCAGGTCGCAAAAGCGCGTGACGTTGGCGTCGTCCAGCGGCGCGTCCACCTCGTCCAGCACGCAGATCGGTGCAGGATTAGCCAGAAACACGGCAAAGATCAGCGCCAGCGCCGTCAGCGTCTGTTCCCCACCCGACAGCAGTGACAGCGTCGACAGCTTCTTGCCCGGCGGCTGGCACATGATCTCCAGACCCGCCTCAAGCGGATCATCCGATTCCACCAGCACCAGCTTGGCCTCGCCACCTCCGAAAAGGCTGCTGAACAAAAGCCCGAAATTTTCGTTCACCTGCTCGAAGGCTGTCAGCAGTCGTTCGCGGCCTTCCTTGTTCAGGCTGGCGATACCGGTTCGCAGGGCGGCGATGGCGGATTCAAGATCGGTCTTTTCACTGACAAGCTGGTCGTGCTCGTCCTGCACTTCCTTGCTGTCCTCCTCGGCACGCAGGTTCACGGCACCCAGCGCATCGCGCTGACGTTTGAAGCTGTTGACCTGCGTTTCGATCTGTTCGGCGGGCGGCATGTCGTCGGGGTTGGTATCCAGCGTATCGAGAAGCTGTTGCGGTGTGACCTCCTGCGCCTCCATGATCCGCTCGGAGGCATAGGCGACGGTTTCTTTGGCCGCATCCGAACGCGCCTCGGCGCGGGCGCGGGCTTCGCGGGCTTCTGACGCCGCACGTTCAGCCTCACGCTCTGCCGCCGTGGCGTCGCGCAAGGCAGTCTCACCCTCAGCCAGAACGTCGGACGCCGCCTTGCGACGGCCTTCGGCCACCAGAATCGCTTCTGCCAGTTCCTCCCGCTTGGCCGCGATCTCCTGCGGGGCGGAGGTCGCCTCTGCCAGCTCATCTTCCGACGCCGCCTTGCGTTCGGCCAGCTCCGCCGTCCGCTTGGTCGCGGTCTCCAACCGATGCCGCCAGCCGCTGACGTCCTTTGTGATCTCCTGGCTTCGCTTCAGGCGCGCCTCGCCCTCGCGGCGGACCTCGTCGAACGCGGTGCGCTTGGCCATCATCGTCATCCGCGCAGCCTCGACCGTCATCTTGACGTCCTCGACCGCAGCGCGGGCATCGCCCAGATCACCCAGCCCGCGCGCTGCCACTTCGGCCTCGGACAGTGTCCTGCGCGCGACCGCCGCCTCCTCCGCGTGCCGCTTGACGGCCAGCGACAGGCTTTCTGCCTTCCCGCGCGAGATGTTCTGATCCGCTTCCGCCCGCGACGCAGCCCGGTTCGCCTCGGCTACCAGACGGTCCGCATCGCGCCGCGCCTGACGCGCTGTCTGATCCGCCGTGGTCAGTTCCGCCAGATGCGCCGTCAGCGCCTCATGGGTTGCCTTTGCCTCGTCCGCGCGCGCGGTTGCGGCCTGCAAATCCTCGCGCAGGGCCGCGATCTTGTTGAGCTGTTCCAGCCGCAGCGCCGCAGCAGAAGGAGCGTCCTCGGCCCCGGTGCGATATCCATCCCAGCGCCACAGATCGCCCGTGCGGCTGACAAGCCGCTGGCCGGGCAGAAGCTCGGCCTGAAGCCGCACCCCGTCACCGGCATCCACCAGACCGACCTGCCCCATCCGACGCAGCAACATGTCGGGCACGGTGACGTGATCGGACAGTGCTGCCACTCCCTCTGGCAGGGGCAGGGTTGCTTCATAGGCGGGCAATGTCGCCCAGCCTGTTCCCACGTCTCCGGTGATGGCCGGCGCCTTGAGATCGTCGGCCAATGCCGCGCCCAAGGCTTTCTCGAACCCGCTTTCGACCCGCAGCAGGTCAAGCACCTGCCCACCTTCTGCCGTGTCTCTCTCCACCAGTCGTGCAAGCGCGGCAACCTCTGCACGCAAGGCATTGGCCTCGCCTTCCGCCTCGGACCGCGCCGCGCGGGCCTCGCTCTCGCGGGACTGGCATTCCGCACGGGCGGCCTCGGTTTCCAGCAGGGTCTCATCCGCCTTTGCCGCCGTCGCGACGGCCTGCACTTCGGCCTTGTGCGCTGACTGATGATCCGCCTCGGCCTTCGTCACGGCGTCCTGCGCCTCGCCCAGGGCCGTCCTGGCACGTTCGGCCTCGGCGTCCGATCTGCGGAGTGTGGTGCGGCTGTCGTCAAGAAGCCGTTGCGCAGACTGGTGTCGCGCCGCCAACCGCGCCACGTCTTCGGTCATTTCTGACAGGTCCGCCTCGCGCTGCTGCAGCTTGGTCGCCGCTTCCGCTGCCGCCTGCCTTGCGGCCTCCATCCGGTCATCGTGGCCCTGTCCCGCCTTGGCGATCTCGGCGGCCTCCCAATCGAGCCGCGCGATGGTGTCTCCTGCATCAGAATTCAGCGCCGTCTCGCGCTCGATATCGCGCCCCAGTTGATCGATCCGCGCCACAAGCGTCCTGATCGTCGCCTCGGCACGGTCCTCCTGATCCTGCAGCGCATCGCGCTGCACCTGCAGCCGCTGCAGGACCGATGCGGCGATCGCCTCCTCCTCTCGCAGCGCTGGCAGTGCGGCCTCTGCTTCTCCACGCTTGCGGGTCGCTTCGCGCGCAGCACTTTCGGCCCTTGCGGCCTCCGTCGTGCGCGCCCTCAGTTGCGCGGCAGCCTCTGCCAGCGCCTCGTCCGCCTCTCTCCAGCGGCGATAAAGCAACAGCCCTTCGGCCTTACGCAGGGCTTCGCCGATCTCGCGGTAGCGGGCCGCCTGCTTGGCCTGACGCGCCAGCTGTCCCAACTGCGAGGCCAGCTGAACCACGACATCGTCCACCCGCGCGAGGTTGGTCTCGGCCCCCTTCAGCTTCAGTTCCGCCTCGTGCCGCCGCTGGTAAAGCCCGGAAATCCCCGCCGCCTCCTCCAGGATACGTCGCCGGGACTTGGGCTTGGCGTTGATCAGTTCCGAAATCTGCCCCTGCCGCACCAGCGCCGGAGAATGCGCGCCCGTCGAGGCATCGGCGAACAACATCTGCACGTCCCGCGCACGCACGTCCTTGGTGCCGACCTTGTAAGCGCTGCCCGCATCCCGCGTAATCCGCCGCGTGATTTCCAGAAGGTCGCTGTCATTGAAGCCGGCAGGTGCCAGCCGCTCGCTGTTGTCGATGACCAGCGACACTTCCGCGAAGTTCCGCGCAGGCCGCGTCGAAGCGCCAGCGAATATGACGTCCTCCATCCCGCCGCCGCGCACCGCGGTGGGACGGTTTTCACCCATCACCCAGCGCAGGGCTTCCAACAGGTTCGACTTGCCACAGCCGTTTGGCCCGACGACGCCGGTCAGCCCGTCCGCGATCACCAGATCGGTCGGGTCCACGAAGCTTTTGAAGCCGTTGAGGCGAAGGCGGGAAAAGCGCAACGGCCCCTCCGATCGGTTGATTCTGCTCTGGTGGTTCAGATTGGCGGCGGCAGCCCCGTCGTGTCAACGCCCCACCACTCCATCTGGCATTATCCAGCGGCTTATCCACAAGATATCGAGGGACATGCGCATCATCTTGCTCCAAATATCCCCGCCGGAGGTTCCGGCGGCACATCAAGCGTCGCAATCGGTATTGACGCACCCCGTCCGCAGGGCGCACAACGACACCGTAAGGTTCCCCGATCACGGCGCAAAGCGTCCCAGGGGATCAAACTGGGAATGCGGTCGGGCCGATCCATGCAGGAGGCCCCAAGCCGCAGCCGCCCCCGCGACTGTAAGCGGCGAGCGCCCGGCCAATCACGCCACTGGGACTACCCGGGAAGGCAGGCCGGAAGCTACGACCCGCAAGCCAGGAGACCGGCCTTGCACGGGACCGCCACGCGGCCCCGGATCGAAAACGGACGGGGTGTTCCGTGGGGGTCGAACAGGTCTTGCGACCTGACTCGTCTCTTGCGCCTCCGCTTGCAACTCAGGCCCAAGGGGACCGCTATGAAGAAACTTCTCGCCGCAGCACTTGCACTTACCGCCACACCCGCACTTGCCCACCACCCGCTGGGTGGACTGCCGATGGACACCTTCGCCCAAGGACTGATGTCCGGCGTCGGCCACCCGGTTCTGGGCTTCGACCACCTGTTCTTCGTCGCTGCCATGGGGATCGCCGCAGCCTTCACGTCTGCACGGCTGATCGCACCCGCGGCCTACATCGCAGCGATGCTTGCGGGCTGTCTCCTCATGGTGGCCGGCATCGCCATGCCCTTGGCCGAGACGGTGATCGTTCTGTCGCTTCTCGTGGCGGGCGGCCTTGTGCTGTCGGGCCGTGCCATCTCTGCACCTTTGGTGATGACGCTGTTTGCTGTCTTCGGCCTGTTCCATGGCTCTGCCTTCGGTGGATCCATCGCCGGACAGGAAGGCGGCATGGGCGCAGCTGTCGTGGCAGGATACTTCATCGGCCTCGCTGCCGTGCAATACGCCATCGCCCTTGCCGCCGGCTGGGCCGTCCGCAAGCTGGGCGCCACTGACGCGGCATCCGTCAACGCCCGCCTTGCCGGTGCGATGGTTGCCGGTGTCGGCGTGTTCCTCGCGCTGGAAATCGTCGAAGGCCCGCTGGTGACATTCCTCGCCGCCTGAGCCACCTCACACCGCGGGAGGCCCGTCACCGGGTCTCCCGTTTTCATTCAGACTGCCTGAAAGCCGCATCATGCCCGCAAAAATTCCCGCCACCGTCGTCACCGGCTTTCTGGGGGCCGGAAAGACGACCCTTATCCGCCACATGCTGCAGAACGCCGGCGGACGGCGCATCGCGCTGATTATCAACGAATTCGGCGATCTCGGCGTTGACGGTGACATCCTCAAGGGCTGCGGCGAAGAGACCTGCCGCGAAGAGGACGTGGTCGAACTGTCGAACGGCTGCATCTGCTGCACCGTCGCCGACGACTTCATCCCGACCATGGAAAAGCTGCTGGCGCGCGCGGACAAGCCCGATCACATCGTGATCGAAACCTCGGGCCTTGCCTTGCCGCAGCCCTTGGTCCGCGCCTTCAACTGGCCCGGTATCAGCACCAAAGTGACGGTGGACGGCGTCGTGACGGTGGTCGACGGCAAGGCTGTCGCCGAGGGTCGCTTTGCACATGATATCGCCGCCGTGGATGCGCAGCGCGCGCAGGACGACAACCTTGACCACGACACGCCCCTCTCCGAACTCTTCGAGGACCAGATCGCCTGCGCCGACATGATCGTCGTGAACAAGACCGACCTGATGGACCCCCAAGAGGCAGAGGCGCTGGCTGCCAGGCTGAAGGCCGAAGCACGCAGCGGCGTGCAGGTCATCAAGGCCAGCATGGGCGCGCTCCCCGTGGACGTCCTGCTGGGTCAGGGCGTCGGTGCGGAAGGCGATCTGGAGTCGCGTCACGAGGTGCATCACCACCACCACGACGACGACGCGGGCCACGATCACGAACACGAGCATGGCCACGACGAGTTTGACAGTTTCGTCGTCACCCTTGGGGAAATCGACGACGCCCCTGCCTTCAAGGCCAAGGTGGCCAAGGTCATTCGCGCCCACGACATCCTGCGCCTGAAAGGCTTCGTGGCCGTCAAGGACAAGCCAATGCGCATGACCTTGCAGGGCGTCGGGCCCCGCGTGGATTCCTACTTTGACCAACCCTTCGCAGGGCATCGCGAAACCCGGCTCGTGGTGATCGGCGAGGCCGGGCTGGATCGCAACGCCATCACCGCAGCCCTGACAGCATGATCGTCATCGAACCCTGGGACCCGCGTTCGCCACAGGCAACAGCACTTCTCAAGCTAAGCCACGCGCTGATGGAGAGCCTGTTTCCACAGGAGGACAACTTCTATCTCGATATTGAAGAGCTGGCCGCCCCCGATATCCGGTTCTTCGTCGCACGCGAGGGCGACACGCTGATCGGTACGGGTGCGCTTGCGATCAAGGACGGCTTCGGGGAAGTGAAATCGATGTTCGTGGCGGACGAGGCGCGCGGCAAGGGCGTTGGAGACGCGATGATGCGGCAGATCGAGGATCAGGCCCGCGTCGAAGGACTGAAGGTTCTGCGGCTGGAAACCGGCGATACGCTGATCGCGGCCCACAAGCTCTACACCCGCCACGGGTTTTCCTTCTGCGCGGCGTTCCCACCCTACGAAGATGCGAAAACTTCACGCTTCATGGAAAAGACGGTGTGATCCTAGTCCTTGTCCAAGTTCTCTTTGCCGCGGATGTTCTTCGTACCAAGCTCATCGATGGCGACCTTGTTTTCCCCTTCGTTCGGGCGATCAAGCTCTTTGCCCTGTATCTTTGCGGGCGGTATCTTTGCGGGCTGTTTCTTCGTGTCGTCAGACATGCAGGTTTCTCCTTCGCTTGTCTTGAAAACGTCGCCGCGCGCCGTGGAGTTCCGGCCTGATGCACCTGCTGGCCGCGACACCTGGTAGCATCGATGATGGGCAAGAGCCGGTCGATCTCGGTCAGACCCCCGGCGACGTGGTGTTCATATCGGCCGCCGACACCGAACTGGCCGCTCTGTCCGAGGCCCGCGCCCAGATGGAGGCGCCGCCGGTGCTGCGGCTGGCAAGCCTGATGCACCTGACCCACCCGATGTCGGTCGATCTCCATCTGGATGACTGTGCCACGAAATCGCGGCTGGTCATCGCACGCGTGCTGGGCGGCGCAGGCTACTGGAAGTACGGACTGATCCAATACGCCGCCCGCCTCCGCGAAGCGGGGGTGCCCTTTGCGGCCCTGCCGGGCGACGACAAGCCCGACCCAGAGTTGCGCGGCCTGTCGACTGTCTCGGATACGGACTATGACGCGCTCTGGTCCTATCTGATCGAGGGCGGCCCCGTGAACGCGACCAACGCCCTGTCCTATGCCAGCGCGATGATCGGCGACGGCGACAGGCCCTCGCCCGCCAAGCCGCTGCTTCGGGCAGGGGTCTATTGGCCCGGGGCAGGGATCGCCGATCTGGCAACTGCGCAGGCCGGATGGACGACGGGTGCGCCCATCGTGCCGATCGTCTTCTACCGCGCACTGGTGCAGGGCGGCGGACTGCAGCCGATCAACCGGCTGGTACGGTCGCTGGCGCGGGCCGGTCTCAATCCGCTGCCGGTCTTCGTCGCTTCGCTCAAGGACGATCTGTCCCGCGCCACGATCGAATCGCTCTTCACGGCTGCCCCACCCGCCGTGATCCTGAACGCCACAGCCTTTGCCGTCGGCAATCCGCACGACGGCGTGTCGGACGCGAACCCGCTCTCTGCCCCTTCTGCCAATCAGGCCCCGGTTTTCCAGATCGTGTTGTCAGGCGCCTCCGAAGACAGCTGGCAGGACAGCCCGCAGGGCCTGTCAGCCCGCGACATTGCCATGAACGTGGCCCTGCCCGAGGTCGACGGGCGCATCCTGTCCCGCGCCGTCAGCTTCAAGGGCGAAGCCTATTTCGACGAAGCCACCGAATGTCCGATCGCCGCCTATCAGGCCCGTGGCGACCGGATCGACTTTGTCACGCAATTGGCAGCGAACTGGGCGCGGCTGCGTAGCAAGCCACCCGAAAAACGCAAGATCGCCATCGTATTGGCGAACTATCCCAACAAGGACGGACGGCTGGCGAACGGCGTTGGTCTCGATACGCCCGCCGGCACCGTCCACGTGATGACCCTGCTGCAAAAGGCGGGCTACGCCACCACCCCGCCCGCCGGTGCACAAGCGCTGATGGACCGGCTCATGGCGGGCCCCACGAACTGGCTGACCGACCGCGCGGACCGTGCGGGCGGCGAAACATTACCCCTTGCCACCTACGAAGACTGGTTCGCCGATCTTCCCTGGGCCGCAAAGGGGCAGATCGCCGATCGTTGGGGCGAAGCGGAATCCGATCCCTTCATCTCGGCCGGAAAACTCCCCCCGGAGGGTCCGGCGGATGCAACCGGCTTTGCCCTGTCGATCCATCGCTTCGGCAACGTGGTGATCGGGCTGCAACCGGCGCGGGGCTACAATGTCGACCCGACCGAGACATACCACGCCCCAGATCTCGTGCCGCCGCACAACTACCTCGCCTTCTATGTCTGGCTGCGCGACCATTGGGGCGCGGACGCCATCATCCACATGGGCAAACACGGCAATCTGGAATGGCTGCCGGGCAAGGCCGTGGCGCTGGCGCAAGAGGACTGGCCCGAGATCGCGCTGGGTCCGATGCCGCACCTCTACCCTTTCATCGTCAACGACCCCGGCGAGGGCACGCAGGCCAAGCGCCGGGCGCAGGCGGTGATCCTCGACCACCTGACGCCGCCCCTGACCCGCGCGGAAACCTACGGCCCCCTGCGCGATCTCGAAGCGCTGGTGGACGAGTATTACGAGGCAGCAGGCGTCGATCCCCGCCGGATCGCAGTGCTACGCAAAGAAATCCTGTCGCTGTCAGAGGTCACGGGACTGTCCAAGGATGCAGGCTTTTCGGGTGACGCGGACACAGACCTTGGCAAGCTCGACGCCTACCTCTGCGAGTTGAAGGAAGCACAGATCAGGGACGGGTTGCATGTCTTCGGCCAGTCCCCGGTCGAGGATCTCGAACGCAACCTTGCCATCGCCCTGCTGCGGATCCCCCGTGGCAACGGCACGGGCAGTGACGCGTCGCTTCTGCGAGCGCTGGCGCTGGACTGCGGGGTCGACTTCGATCCACTCGATTGCGACATGGCCACGGCCTACACCGGACCGAAGCACGATCTGCTGAAAGCGACAAGCACCGCCGTCTGGCGCAGCAACGGCGACACCGTCGAACGGCTCGAGTTGCTGGCGCAACAGGCCGTCCAGTGGACAGACGCAGGGCCACAGGATTTCCAGCACACGAAACCCGTTCTGAAAACCCTGCACGACACCGTCCTGCCCGCCATCCGCGCCTGCGGGCCGGACGAAGGGGCCATGTTGCTGCAGGCATTGGACGGACGCGCTATACCGCCCGGCCCTTCCGGTGCACCGACGCGGGGACGGCTGGACACGCTGCCAACGGGACGCAACTTCTATTCTGTGGACAGCCGCGCGGTGCCTACGCCGACGGCCTGGGCGCTGGGGTGGAAATCTGCGAACCTGCTGATCGAAAAGCACCTGCAGGATCACGGGGACTGGCCGCGCACGATGCTGCTGACCGCCTGGGGCACGGCCAACATGAGGACGGGTGGAGACGATATCGCGCAGGCGCTGGCGCTGATGGGCTGCAAGCCACAGTGGGACGCAGCCAACCGCCGTGTGACGGGGTTCGAAGTTCTGCCGCAGGGCGTGCTGGGCCGTCCGCGCGTCGACGTCACACTGCGGATTTCCGGGTTCTTCCGTGACGCCTTTCCGCAGCTTATCGCGTTGGTCGACAGTGCCGCGCGGGCCGTGCAGGCGCTTGAAGAACCTGCCGGCCTGAACCCCGCTGCCGCACGGGCCAAGGCAGGCGAGGATGGCGCCCGCGTCTTCGGATCGAAGCCCGGTGCCTACGGCGCGGGGCTACAGGCGCTGATCGACGAACGGATCTGGAACGACACGGCGGATCTGGGCGCGGCCTATCTGGAGTGGGGCAGCTATGCCTATGGCGCGGGGGCCGATGGCAAGCGCGCCCGCGAGGCGTTCGAGCAACGTCTGGGCCAAACCGAAGCGATCGTGCAAAATCAGGACAACCGCGAGCATGATATCCTCGACTCGGACGACTATTACCAGTTCGAAGGCGGGGCCGCGGCTGCGATCAAAACGCTGCAAGGCGAAGCACGGCCCATCTACCACAACGACCACTCACGCCCCGAACGCCCTGTGATCCGCACGCTGGAGGATGAGATCGGGCGGGTGGTGCGCAGCCGTGCCGTGAACCCGAAGTGGATCGAGGGCGTCAAGCGTCACGGCTACAAGGGTGCGTTCGAGATGGCCGCCACGGTCGACTATCTTTTCGCCTTCGCCGCCACGACCGGGGCCGTGCGCAACCACCATTTCGATCTGGTCGAAGAGGCTTATCTGGCGGACGACGACACGCGTACCTTCATCGCTGATCACAATGCCCCGGCCTTGCGGGACATAGCGGCACGCCTGCAGGAAGCCATCGACCGCGATCTCTGGACACCAAAGAGCAATTCCGCGCGCGCGCGGATTGCCGGTCTGCTCGACTAGAACCCCGTCGCCAGAAAGGCCATGCCCAGGTAACCGGCGAAAAGCATGATGGAGAAATATTTCATGGCGCGATCTACTTGATTTTTTTCTTCGTTAGGACTGATTGAACGTCCTTACAGCGGAAAAGTTCAAACAGCCCCGTCAAGACCGCATCTTGTGTCCTTCTTGCTGCTATCCGCTGCACACCCGCGAGACGTCACGATGGTGGGCCGTCACGATGTTCCACAGTCACGCTGTTATACCGTCTTGATGTTAAGCAGTCTCTAAGCGCTGCCCGGATTTGCCATGCCCCGCGAAACCGCGCATGTAGGTTTCAACCGCTTCCCTCTTTTCGCCAAGGATCCGATATGACCGAAGACACCGACCGCCACGCGATGAAGATGGCCAAGAAAAAGGCCGCGCGCGACAAGATCATGGCCACGAAAACCGATCAGAAGGGTCTGGTGATCGTCCATACCGGCAAGGGCAAGGGAAAGTCCTCTGCCGCTTTCGGGATGATCTTTCGCTGCATTGCGCACGACATGCCGTGCGCCGTTGTCCAGTTCATCAAGGGCGGGATGAGCACGGGCGAACGTGACCTGATCCTGTCGAAGTTCACTGACATCTGCGCGTTTCACACCATGGGCGAAGGCTTTACCTGGGAAACGCAGGACAGGTCCCGCGACACCGAGATGGCGCAGGCGGCATGGGCCAAAGCCAAGGATCTGATCCGCGATCCGGCCAATACCATGGTGCTGCTGGACGAGATCAACATCGCGCTCCGCTACGGTTATGTCGATGTGGCCGAAGTCGTGGCGTTTCTACGCGATGAAAAACCGCCCATGACCCATGTGGTCCTGACCGGTCGCAATGCGCATGAGGATCTGATCGAAGTAGCCGATCTGGTGACCGAGATGGAACTGGTCAAGCACCCCTTCCGGTCAGGGATCAAGGCGCAGATCGGCGTGGAGTTCTAGGACCGAAACGCAAAACGCCCCCGGCGGTGACCGGGGGCGTTTCGTAATCGGCGGAAAGGGCTGGTTTAGCCCTTCTCCTCTACGATCTCGACGAGGTGCGAAATCGACTTGACCATGCCGCGCACGGAAGGGGTGTCTTCCAGTTCACGGGTCCGGTTCATCTTGTTCAGGCCCAGGCCGATCAGCGTTGCACGCTGCTTTTCGGGGCGGCGGATCGGGGAGCCGATCTGCTTGACGACGATTGTTTTTGCCATCTCTCAGGTCTCCTTATGCGTCGGCCGAGGCTTCGGCGACGGGGGCGTTGTGGGCCACGTCGCTTTGCTCGTTCACGGTGTCACGCTGGGGCAGGATGTCGGCGACTTTCTTGCCGCGACGCTGTGCCACCGAACGGGGCGAGCTTTCCTTGGTCAGACCGTTCAGCGTGGCCCGAATCATGTTGTAGGGGTTCTGCGACCCGATTGACTTGGACACGACATCCTGAAGGCCCAGCATTTCGAATACGGCACGCATCGGACCACCGGCAATGATACCGGTACCCGCGGGGGCCTGACGCATCACCACGCGGCCCGCCCCGTGGCGGCCTTCCATGTCGTGGTGCAGCGTGCGGCCCTCGCGCAGCGGCACGCGGATCATGTTGCGCTTGGCGGATTCAGTGGCCTTGCGGATGGCCTCGGGGACCTCTTTCGCCTTGCCCTTGCCAAAGCCGACGCGGCCTTTCTGGTCGCCCACGACGACAAGAGCGGCAAAGCCAAAGCGCTTACCACCCTTCACGGTCTTGGAGACGCGGTTGATCGCCACAAGGCGGTCGGCGAATTCGGGGGTCTGCTCTTCGCGGTTGTTGCGACGGTTGCCGCCCCGGTTGTTGTCACGTTCTGCCATTGATGGCGTCCTTTGTCTGGTGGGCATCTGGCCCGATTGTCCAACCCAGGTGACCGACCGGTCCCGGATCATCGAAGGCGGGATAATCCCGCCCTGCAGGGTGTCGGTGTGGCGGGGTTTCCCCCGCCACGACCTTTAGAGTTTCAGACCGCCTTCGCGGGCTGCTTCGGCCAAGGCCTTGACCTTGCCGTGGAACAGGAAACCGCCACGGTCGAAGTAGGCCGCTTCGATCCCGGCCTTCTTGGCACGCTCGGCAATCGCGGCACCCACCTTGGTGGCGGCCTCGACGTTGTTCTTTCCGACGACGCCAAGATCCTTTTCGAGCGACGAGGCAGAGGCAAGTGTCACGCCATTCACATCGTCGATCAGCTGGACGCTGATGTTCTTGTTCGACCGGTGGACCGACAGGCGCGGACGCCCGGCGTTGACTTTGCGCAACTTGTTCCGAACGCGCAGACGGCGCTTGATGAACAGATCTCTTTTGCTGTTGGCCATTACTTCTTCTTCCCTTCTTTGCGGAAGATATACTCGTCCTTGTACTTGATACCCTTGCCCTTGTAGGGTTCGGGCGCACGCCAGGCACGAATGTTTGCGGCAACCTGACCGACTTCCTGCTGGTCGATGCCTTCAACGACGACTTCGGTCTGCTTGGGTGCCGTCACGGTGATACCTGCAGGAATGGCGAAGTCCACGTCATGCGAGTAGCCAAGGTTCAGCTTCAGGACGTTGCCCTGAATCTGCGCCCGGTAACCCACGCCGCTGATCTCAAGCTCTTTCTTGAAACCATCGGTGACGCCGGTGACAAGGTTCTGAACCTGCGTGCGGGACATGCCCCACTGCTGGCGGGCGCGCTTGGACTTGCCACGCGGCACGACAGAGATGGCACCGTCGTTGACCGACAGGGTCACATCGTCGGTTGCGGTGAAGCTGCGGGTCCCCTTGGGGCCCTTCACTTCGATAGTCTGGCCGGAGACTTTCGCCTCAACCCCGGAGGGCAAGTCGACCGGTCTTTTACCAATACGAGACATCTCGCTCTCCTTAGAAGATCGTGCAGAGCACTTCGCCGCCGATATTGGCGGACCGTGCGTTTGCATCCGACATCACGCCCTTGGACGTGCTGACAATCGATACACCAAGGCCCTGACGGACGCTCGGCAGATCACCGACGCTCATGTAGACGCGACGACCGGGCTTCGAGACCCGCTTGAGTTCGCGAATGACAGGATCGCCTTCGTAGTATTTCAGTTCGATACGCAGGGCCGGGTGGCCGTCCTTGCCGTCGATCTTTTCGTAGCCGCGGATGTAGCCTTCGTCGGCCAGCACATCCAGAACGCGGGCGCGCATCTTCGAAGCCGGGGCTTCGACCATGGACTTGCCGCGCATCTGGTTGTTACGGATACGGGTGAGCAGGTCACCGATAGGATCGTTCATCATGATGCTCTCTCCTTACCAGCTCGACTTGACCATACCGGGAATCTCGCCGTTGGACCCGAGGTCCCGCAGCGCGATCCGGCTGATCTTCAATTTGCGATAGTAGGCGTGGGGACGCCCGGTGAGCTGGCAACGATTGTGCAAACGGGTCGCACTGGAATTGCGCGGCAGTTCGGCCAGTTTCAGCGACGCCTTGAAGCGCTCCTCGACCGGCTTTTCCTTGTCGTTGATGATCGCCTTCAGTGCGGCACGCTTCTCAGCATACTGCGCCACCAGCTTTTCGCGCTTCTTCTCGCGCTCGATCATGGATTTCTTAGCCATATCAGTTTTCTCCTGGCGCTTTAGCTGTTGAAGGGCATGTTGAAGGCTTTCAACAGGCTCTTGGCTTCAGCGTCGGTTGCGGCGGTGGTGCAGATCACGATGTCCATGCCCCAGTTCTCGTCGATCTTGTCAAAGTTGATCTCGGGGAACACGAGGTGCTCTTTCAGGCCGGTGGCGTAGTTGCCACGACCGTCGAAGCTTTTGCCGGAAACGCCGCGAAAGTCGCGGATACGCGGCATTGCGACGGTGATCAGACGATCAAGGAATTCATACATCCGGAAGCCGCGCAGCGTGACTTTGGCACCAAGGGGCATGTCCTCACGGACGCGGAAGCCTGCGATCGACTTCTTGGCCTTGGTTGTCATGGCCTTCTGACCGGCAATGGTCGTCAGATCCTGCTGGGCCGATACGGCTTTCTTGCTGTCGCGGACCGCTTCTGCACCGCAGCCGATGTTCAGCACGATCTTGTCGAGCTTGGGCACCTGCATTGCGTTTTTGTAGCCGAATTCCTCTTTCATCGCAGCGCGGATGGTGTCGCGGTACTGCTGAAGAAGGCGCGGGGTGTAGCTTGCGTTATCGAGCATCAGATCACGTCTCCCGTGGTCTTGGCGAAACGCACCTTCTTGCCGTCTTCCTCGCGGAAGCCGACGCGGCTTGCTTTGCCGTTGGCATCGACAATCGCCAGATTGCTCAGCTGGATCGGCATCGCCTTGGGCGTGCGGCCACCTTGATTGTTCTGGGATTGTTTTTCGTGACGGATCGCCATGTTCAAGCCATCCACGATGGCCTTGCCGACCTTGGGATCGACGGATTTGATCTCGCCGGTCTGACCTTTGTCTTTTCCGGCAAGCACGATGACCTTGTCACCTTTGCGGAGTTTGGCAGCCATATTACAGCACCTCCGGAGCGAGCGAGATGATCTTCATGAAGTTCTTCGCGCGCAACTCGCGAACCACCGGCCCGAAGATACGGGTGCCGACAGGCTCGTTGTTGTTGGAGAGGATGACGGCGGCGTTCCGGTCAAAGCGGATCGCGGTGCCGTCGTCACGGCGGACTTCCTTGGCGGTGCGGACGACGACGGCCTTGCGCACGTCACCCTTCTTCACACGACCGCGCGGGATCGCTTCCTTGACGGAGACGACGATGATGTCGCCCACCGACGCATAGCGTCGGTGCGAGCCGCCCAGGACCTTGATGCACTGAACCCGGCGGGCGCCGGAGTTGTCAGCTACATCCAGATTGGTCTGCATCTGGATCATGGGTTTTCCTTTGTTCGACCTATGAGGTTAATCCCGATTTCCGACCGGGCCCCCAGGGTTTCGGTTAAAGAGAGGCGATCAGGCGTTGATCACTTCCCAGCGTTTGGTTTTCGACTTCGGCGCACATTCCTGAATTCGGACAGTGTCACCGACGCTGAAAGCGTTGGCTTCGTCGTGGGCCCGATACTTCTTGGACTTCCGGACGGTCTTTTTCAGCAGCGGGTGCTTGAAGCGACGCTCGACCGATACGGTGACGGTCTGTTCGTTCTGGTTCGAGGTGACAACACCTTGGAGGATTCTTTTGGGCATTAGCTGGCCTCCCCTGCGGCTTCACGAGCCTTTTCGTTCAGGATGGTGTTCACGCGGGCGACGTCACGCTTGACGGTCCGAATGCGTGACGTGTTTTCCATCTGGCCGGTGGCCTGCTGGAAGCGGAGGTTGAAGGCCTCTTTCTTGAGATCTTTCAGCGCATCACGCAGCTGATCGGGGCTTTTGCCCCGCAGTTCAGTGGCGTCCATCGGACGGCTCCTTTTCAACATCACCGGAAGGCCCCTTTCAGGGTGACCTGATTCCCGGTGGAGGTGGGTAGAAGTGGGCCGTATAGGAGGGTTTTTACGTTCACGCAACCCTTACCTCGCAAGGTTTGCTGCCCATCTCGCCAAGCGGCGAAACACAAGGTAGACAGCGTCATGGCACAAATCACCCCCCTTTTCACCACCCCGCTTTACCGGGCCCCCTTGGGCACCATCGACACCGCCGAACTCGAGGCGTCCTGTCTCTCGATCGCTGACGACGACGAGGCCGGACAAGAGTGGTGCGAGGCGCAGGGCTATCCCGGCTACACCTCTTATGCCTCGCTGACCGACTTGCCGTGGCGGTTTCCGATCTTCAAGGACCTGAAAGCCGAATTGGACAAGCACGTCGCGGCCTTCGCCGCAGATCTTCATTTCGACTTGGGTGACAAGACCCTGAAGCTGGAGGACCTCTGGATCAATATCCTGCCCGAGGGCGGCATCCACACGGCACACATCCATCCGCACAGCGTGATTTCAGGGACAACCTACGTCGCGATGCCTGAAGGCACGAGCGCCATCAAGTTCGAGGACCCGCGCCTTGCCATGATGATGGCCGCCCCCACCCGGACGAAAGACGCGCCGGCCCACCTGAGGCAGTTTCACTACGAAAAGCCGGATGTGGGCGACGTGCTGCTTTGGGAAAGCTGGCTGCGCCACGAGGTTCCGATGAACATGTCCGAGGACGAGCGGATCAGCGTCAGCTTCAATTACAACTGGGGCTGAGGGCTGGCGCCCTTTCCACACAGCGCCACAAAGCAAAACCCCCGCCGATCGCTCGGCGGGGGTTTTTCGTATCTTGGTATTCGACTGGCTTACCAGTCTTCGCGCTGGACCGTGCGGGTCTTGACCGGCAGTTTCATCGCGGCAAGGCGCAGGGCCTCGCGGGCGACATCTTCGCCGACACCGTCGATCTCGAACATCACGCGGCCCGGCTTGACCTTGCAGGCCCAGAAATCGACCGAGCCCTTACCCTTACCCATACGCACTTCGATGGGCTTGGAGGTGACGGGCAGATCCGGGAAGATCCGGATCCAGACGCGGCCCTGACGCTTCATGTGACGCGTCATGGCACGACGTGCGGCTTCGATCTGGCGCGCGGTGATGCGCTCGGGCTCAAGAGCCTTGAGACCGAAAGTCCCGAAGTTCAGATCGGACCCGCCTTTGGCAAGACCCTTGATCCGGCCTTTGTGGGCCTTCCGGTATTTGGTACGCTTTGGCTGAAGCATGGTTCAGGTCTCCTTAGCGACGGCCGGCGCCGCGAGGGATGGAACCCTCTTGGAGCTCAGCATGTTTACGGTCACGCGCAGAGGGATCGTGGTCCATGATCTCGCCTTTGAAGATCCAGACCTTGATGCCGATGATGCCGTAGGGCGTCATCGCCTCGTAAAGCGCGTAGTCAATGTCGGCCCGCAGGGTGTGCAGGGGCACGCGGCCCTCGCGGTACCATTCGGTCCGCGCGATCTCGGCGCCGCCAAGGCGGCCGGCGAGGTTCACACGGATGCCCAGGGCACCCATACGCATGGAGTTCTGCACGGCGCGCTTCATGGCGCGACGGAAGGACACACGGCGTTCGAGCTGCTGACCGATATTTTCGGCAACCAGGGCTGCGTCCAGTTCGGGCTTGCGGACCTCGACGATGTTGAGGTGCAGTTCCGACTTTGTCAGGTTGCCCAGCTTCTTGCGCAGACCTTCGATGTCCGCACCTTTCTTGCCGATGATGACACCGGGGCGGGCTGCGTGGATCGTGACGCGGCACTTCTTGTGCGGACGTTCGATGATCACGCGGCTGATGCCGGCTTGACGGCATTCCTTCTTGATGAAGTCCTTGATCGCAAGGTCTTCCAGAAGCATGTCGCCGTAGTCCTTGGTATCGGCGTACCAGCGGCTGTCCCAGGTGCGGTTGACCTGGAGACGCATGCCGACGGGGTTAACTTTGTTACCCATTAGGCTTCTCCCTCCACTTGACGCACCTTGATGGTGATTTCCGAGAACGGCTTGATAATCTTGCCAAACCGGCCGCGGGCACGGGGACGACCGCGCTTCATGATCAGGTTCTTGCCGACATAGGCTTCGGCGACGACCAGTTCATCGACGTCAAGGTTGTGGTTGTTCTCGGCGTTGGCAATCGCGGACTGAAGGCATTTCTTCACATCCAGCGCGATCCGCTTTTTCGAGAAGGTGAGGTCCGTAAGGGCCTTGTCCACCTTCTTGCCACGGATCAGCTCGGCGACGAGGTTCAGTTTCTGCGGGGACGTGCGAAGCATGCGCAGTTTTGCCATTGCTTCGTTCTCGGCCACGCGGCGGGGATTCTTATCCTTGCTCATGGCTTACTTCCGCTTCGCTTTTTTGTCAGCCGAGTGACCGTAATAGGTCCGCGTCGGAGAGTATTCACCGAACTTCTGACCGATCATGTCTTCGCTGACGTTGACGGGGATGTGCTTCTTGCCGTTGTAGACGCCGAAGGTCAGGCCCACGAACTGGGGCAGGATCGTCGAACGCCGCGACCAGATCTTGATCACATCTTTACGGCCGCTTTCGCGGGCGGCTTCGGCCTTCTTGAGGACGTAAGCGTCCACAAAAGGCCCTTTCCAGACGGAACGCGTCATAAATTAGCGTCCTTTCTTCTTGGCGTGACGCGAGCGGACAATCAGGCTCTGCGACGCTTTGTTCTTGTTGCGGGTGCGCTTGCCCTTGGTATCCTTGCCCCAGGGCGTCACCGGGGTCCGACCACCGGACGTCCGGCCTTCACCACCACCGTGAGGGTGGTCGATCGGGTTCATCGCGACACCACGGACCGACGGACGTACGCCTTTGTGGCGGATACGGCCGGCCTTGCCAAAGTTCTGGTTGCCGTTGTCGGGGTTCGACACGGCACCGACGGTGGCCATGCATTCCTGACGAATCAGACGCAGCTCGCCCGAAGACAGGCGGATCTGGGCGTAACCGCCATCACGACCGACGAACTGGGCGTAGGTGCCTGCAGCGCGTGCGATCTGCCCGCCCTTGCCGGCCTTCAGCTCGATGTTGTGGACAATCGTGCCGATCGGCATGCCCGAGAACGGCATTGCGTTTCCAGGCTTGATGTCGGCCTTCGCCGAAGCGACGATCTTGTCGCCCACTGCAACGCGCTGCGGTGCGAGGATATAGGTTTGGGTGCCGTCTTCGTACTGGATCAGCGCGATAAAGGCGGTGCGGTTCGGGTCATATTCGATCCGAGCGACAACAGCGGACATGTCCAGCTTGTTACGCTTGAAATCGACGATGCGGTACAGACGCTTTGCGCCCCCACTACGACGACGCGAGGTGATCCGTCCGGTGTTGTTCCGGCCGCCCGACTTGCTCAATCCCTCGGTGAGGGATTTTACAGGGCGTCCTTTCCAAAGCTCCGAACGGTCGATCAGCACCAGCCCACGCTGGCCCGGCGTCGTCGGCTTATACGACTTGAGTGCCATGTTAGCTTCTTCCGTTTGCTTGGCGGACCGAAGCGCAAGCGCCCGATCCTGATGTTAAAGGCCCCCGAAGGTGCCCGATTTGGTGTGGCACGTCGGGGAAAACCCGACCTACCTGCTGTCTTTCGGGACGGTTTTCACCGCCGTTCCGACATAAACACACAGCCCCGGACGAATCCGAGGCTGGGTATCCGAGCGCTATAGTAGGTCGGTGGATGCGTGGCAAGGGCCGGGTGGCGGCAATCTCGTCTGACGTTCACGCGGACGGATCTTCCGCAGACACGTCTTTCGGCACCGGGCCCATCCTGACCACCCGCGCCTGCCCCGTCAGCAGCTTTCCCAGAATCAAGGGGGCCTGCGCGGCCTCGTATCGGAACCGCCGCCACGCCTGCCCCCGCTGCGTCCCGACACGGCGCTGTGCTCCGATGTCGGACGGGCTACCGGCATCCTGGACCGCTATGGGCGGATCAAGCACGCCATAGGGGCCACCCCAGAAGCCCACCACTTTTCGCGGGTAGAATAGAAAGTGGTCGACCGGCGCTGCGATGGTGCCACGCTGAGCCAAAAGATGCTGTGCCGTGTTGCGGGTCAGCATATAGGCGGCGCTGCCTGCCAGTATCTGAAAGGACTGGCGCAGGGCAAAGCCATCGCTGAGGGACCGCGCGACGCCCATCACCGCACCCTTTGTCATCGCGTCGTAAAGCTCCAGCTTGACCAGTGCGTATCCACCAAGACCGCATTGTTCGAGCACGTCGATCGCCCGACCTGTCGCAGGTGCAAGCACCACATCGTCCTCGAGCACGACCGCGCAATCACCCGCGTCGGGGTCGTTCACAAAGGTTTCCCAGACTTTGAAATGGCTGAGCGTGCAGGCCAGCGTATTGTCCGACATCGTGCCGGTGGGACCATGACGTGGTAAAATAGACGCCTGCTGCGCAAAGTCCGTAGCGGCTGCATCTATCGCATCAACCCGCGTGAAATCCAATCCGCGTGCCGCAGCCAGTGCCTCCATACGGGTGCGCCTGTCGGGCCGTCGTTCCAGATTGATATAGTAGATCCTCATGGCATGGGTCCCTGTTCGCGCGTCCTATGTCTGCGCTATGTCTCATATTGGGTGCGATGGTCCAGCAGGTGCATCGCCAGCTGCGGCCTGCAGGAAAACCACCCTTTGGCGAGCTTGCCAAGGATCAGCGGACCTTGCGCCCCTTCATAGCGTAGGCGCAGGCATTCGCGGCGGCGGGTGTCGGCATGTCGCCGGGCAGATGTCGCACCATATCGGGAAAGGCAGGACCACTGCCATCCACCACAACGAAAAACCCCCGGCGTCTCCACCGGGGGTTTCATGTTCGGACGATGCGGCTTTGGTCTTAAAGACCGGTGCTCACGTCGATCGTGTTGCCCTCTTCGAGCGTCACATAGGCTTTCTTGACGTCCTTGCGCGTGCCCATCTGGCCACGGAACCGCTTGGACTTGCCCTTGGTGATGGTCGTGTTCACGGCCTTCACCTTGACATCGAACAGAGCCTCAATGGCCTGCTTGATCTGCGGCTTGTTCGAGTCGATCGCGACTTCGAAGACGACAGCGTTCTGTTCGGACGCCATCGTGGCCTTCTCGGTGATGATCGGCTTGCGGATCACGTCGTAGTGCTTTGCATCAGCGCTCATTTCAGACGAGCCTCCAGTGCTTCGACACCGGCCTTGGTGATGACCAGAGTGTCGCTTTTCAGGATGTCGTAAACGTTCGCGCCCATGGACGGCAGGACGTTCACGCCATTGAGGTTGGCAGCGGCACGCTTGAAGTTGTCGTTCACGTCAGCACCGTCGATGATCAATGCGCGCTTCCAGCCGCGATCCGTCACCTGCTTTGCAAGCAACGAGGTCTTGGCGTCGGCGAGATCAATGCTGTCGACCACGACAAGTTCACCGGCAGCCAGCTTTGCGGACAAAGCGTGCTTGAGGCCCAGCTTGCGGAACTTCTTGGTCAGCTCGTGCGCGTGGCTGCGCGGGGTCGGGCCCTTGTAGACACCACCCTTGCGGAAGATCGGTGCGCCGCGCGAACCGTGGCGTGCGCCACCGGTGCCCTTCTGGCGATAGATCTTCTTGGTGGAATAGGACACTTCCGAACGACCCAGAGTGTCGTGTGTACCCTGCATCGCCTTGTTGCGCTGCCAACGGACCACGCGGTGGAGGATATCCTTGCGCGGCTCGAGGCCGAAGATGGCGTCGTCGAGCTCGACCGAGCCTGCGGTGCCGCCGTCAAGTTTGATGGCATCAGTTTTCATTTTTGTCGCCTCCTTCCGGCGCTTCGCTCTTGACCGCATTGTCCGCGGCCAGATCAGCTTCGGCCTCTTCCAGAGCGGCCTGTTCCGCTTCGGCTGCTGCCTTAGCGGCGGCTTCCTCGGCGGCAGCGGATTCGGCTGCGGCTTCTTCGGCCAGACGCTTGGCTTCGTCGTCCAGCGACTTCAGGCCAGCGGGGTACATCACGTTTTCCGGGGTCGGCTTCTTGACCGCATCCTTCAACGTCACCCAGCCACCCTTGGAGCCGGGAACGGCGCCCTTGACCATGATCAGACCACGCTCGGGGTCGGTCTTGACCACTTGCAGGTTCTGGGTGGTAACACGGGCAGCGCCCATGTGACCGGCCATCTTCTTGCCTTTGAACACCTTGCCCGGATCCTGACACTGGCCGGTGGAGCCGTGCGAACGGTGCGAGATCGACACACCGTGCGTCGCGCGCAGGCCGCCGAAGTTGTGCCGCTTCATCGCACCGGCAAAACCCTTACCGATCGAGGTGCCCGAAACGTCAACGAACTGGCCTTCGAAATAGTGGTTGGCCGTGATTTCCTCACCGACGGTGATGGTGTTCTCGGGAGCGACCCGGAATTCGACGATCTTGCGCTTTGGCTCGACGCCGGCCTTCGAGAACATGCCACGCTGGGCCTTGTTCACGCGCTTGACCTTGGCGTTGCCGGCGCCCAGCTGGACGGCGGTATAGCCGTGATCGTCAGTCGAACGGGTGCCGACGACCTGTAGGTTTTCGAGCGACAGCACGGTCACCGGGATCTGGCGCCCGTCGTCCATGAACAGCCGGGTCATGCCCAGCTTCTTTGCAATCAATCCTGTACGGAGCATTCAAATATCCTCCTTACACGCTGATCTGCACGTCCACGCCGGCGGCGAGGTCGAGCTTCATCAGGGCATCCACGGTCTGCGGGGTGGGATCAACGATGTCCAGCAGGCGCTTGTGCGTGCGGATCTCGAACTGGTCGCGGGACTTCTTGTCGATGTGCGGACCGCGCAGAACGGTGAACTTTTCGATCTTGTTGGGAAGCGGGATCGGTCCACGCACGCTTGCGCCGGTGCGCTTGGCGGTAGAGACGATTTCCTGGGTAGAGGCGTCAAGGACGCGGTAGTCAAACGCCTTGAGGCGAATGCGGATGTTCTGGCTGGCTGCCATGTCATCACCCTTCAACTGAGGGTCCAGATCGGAGAGGAGGAGACAGGCTCATCCGGCCCCCTCGTCGCGTCTTTGCGTCCAACGGAAAAGGGCGCGTGGAATCGCGCCCCTGGCTGGATGTGCGGCGTATAGGGGAAGGGGCCATGTGTGGCAAGAGCATTCCGGACACTACCAGCCATCAGATGTCGTCCGGTCCCTCACATTCCGGCAGATAAGACAAAACAAGATCAGATGAGAGTCGAAAACGGTCCGGAAGTGACTGAAGAACTTCATCAACAACGCCGGCACTCGCATTCGATACTTCGCAAGAATAATCCGCCATCGATCCGTCAGGGTTATCCGTTTTCCATTCGAGGTAGTCTTGGGTCTCAAAAGCGCCGACCGCTCCCATACCGACAATAGGGATGGCAGCGATATACCGTCTGATGCGGGCCTTGGCTTTCGTGCGAGCCACGGCTTTGGCGATTGCAGCGCGATTCGCGACAGCGGCGGCACCAGCACTTGCCGTCATCGTCGCCACTTGAGCGGTCAGCATCGTTGTCTTCATCGCCAACGTCGCCGTAGCCAACGCCAGGCTCAGGCACATCACAACCAGAAAGACAGAGCTTTTGAGGAAAGCGAACATTCCCGGGACATTAACGGTAATCCAAAATTAATAAAGCCGCCGCATATTTGCGGCGGCTTTTTTGTTTTGAGCGAGGGAGGTGGGACGCGCTCACACTTTGCCTTGCAAAGTGTTGCCGCGTCCCGCCAGTCGCGTCTGGGCTTGCGCCCAAGGCGCGTCTTACTCGACGATCTTCGAGACAACTCCGGCGCCGACGGTGCGGCCGCCTTCGCGGATGGCAAAGCGCAGGCCGTCTTCCATTGCGATCGGCGCGATCAGCTCGACGTTGAACTTCAGGTTGTCACCCGGCATCACCATCTCGGTGCCTTCGGGAAGAACGACCGTGCCGGTCACGTCCGTCGTGCGGAAGTAGAACTGCGGGCGGTAGTTCGCGAAGAACGGCGTGTGACGGCCACCCTCTTCCTTGGTCAGGATGTAGGCCTCGGCCTCGAACTTGGTGTGCGGGTTCACAGAGTTCGGCTTGCACAGAACCTGCCCACGCTCGACGC
>Ga0307966_1000102_pt1 | contig 67165 bp, 64 predicted proteins | sample OrgLakmetagen646_FD_203141 | JGI IMG/M metagenome (GOLD analysis project Ga0307966, IMG submission 203141) | Saline water microbial communities from Organic Lake, Antarctica - #646 | ecosystem: Environmental > Aquatic > Non-marine Saline and Alkaline > Saline | place: Antarctica: Organic Lake... | reverse complement strand
GCGCTTGTCTTTACGTGGTAATAAAAATCCTGTATTCGCTTGCGGTGGTAGGGACGTCCCGCTCAGCGCATGTGCGTCAACCTAAGCAATTTAGGCAGATCTCCGTCTGCCCCAGATGACAACTGAAGGCGGCGGTTTCGGCGAAACCGCACTACCTGTGAAGCTCAAGGTTAGCCCAATGGCGCTTAGGGATAATCGCTGCTCACTAGTTGTGTGAACGCGTTTGCCTCACGAGAATTTTGACTTCTTTAGGGGCTTTCAAGGTAGGGACGTTTCGCGACTCGACTGAGCTCGCCGAAGTCCGAAACGTCCGTTCGCACGTGATGCGGCATAGTTAAAGCGTTGCCCACAAAACTTTATTCGGCAGCCATCCTCAACACCCAGTCTTCAGACCTTAGGTTGACACACATGCGCTCAAAGGGAGCAGGTTACCTACTACCGCAAGCGACTACAGGATTTTTATTACCACGTAAAGACAAGCGCTGGTATAAGGGACACAAATTGACTAGTTATTTTTGATATTCGCGTGGAAATTATTTCCTGCGGTAGTCGCTGCAACGTAATCTTTACGGACCGTGAAGTCACCAAAGCGTTCGCCTTCGTTACGCTCTTTCGCGTATGAGAGAAGGATTGGCTTAAGTTCATCAATGATTTGCTCGTGGGTAATCGATGTGCGATAAAGCTTGTTCAGGCGCTCGCCTCCGAAGCCTGCACCGAGATATAAGTTGTATTTACCGGGCACCTTGCCGACTAAGCCGATTTCACCGAGATACGGACGGCCACAACCATTCGGGCAGCCCGTGGAACGGATCACAATCTCGTCGTTTTGGAGTCCTGCTTCTTCAAGGATCACCTCGAGGTCACCGACCAGTGATGGCAGATAGCGCTCGGACTCAGCGAGTGCCAAGCCGCAAGTGGGCAAGGCGACGCAAGCGATTTGGCTACGGCGCATTCCTGAGGCTGTCTTGTAAGCATCCAGTTTATACTGGTCTACCATCGCATCGATCTGCGCTTTGTCTTCAGGGGCTACATTGCCGATGATCAAATTTTGATTGGCTGTCAGGCGGAAGTCGCCTTTGTGCACCTTGGCAATTTCGAGCATGCCTGTTTTGAGAGGTTTATCTTCGAGATCTACGATACGTCCCCCTTCGATAAACAAACCAAGATTCCACATACCATTGGTGCCTTCGACCCAACCGTAGCGATCACCGTTGCTGGTGAATTCGAATGCATGGGCATCTTCTAGTTTGTAACCGAGACGCTTTTCGAGCTCCTCACGAATCCAATCCTTACCAAGGCGCTCTACCGTGTATTTAAAACGGGCATTCGCACGATCAACACGATTTCCGTGGTCGCGTTGGATGGTCACGATCTTTTCGGCCACAGCCACTGCTTGATCTGGTGTGCAGAATGCGATGACATCAGCCAGACGCGGAAAAGTTTTTTCGTTGCCATGCGTCATGCCCATACCGCCGCCGACGCTGACGTTGAAACCTTTGAGCTTACCGTCTTCAACGACCGCGATAAAGCCAAGGCAGTGCGCGTAGACATCGACGTCGTTGTAGGGCGGGATGGCTACCGCTATTTTAAACTTACGAGGCAGATAAGTGGGGCCATAGAGTGGCTCAACAGCGTCGCCTTTGCAATCCAGTGAGCGCTCGGACTTGAGTTCTGTGGTTAGCTTAATGGGTTCACCATCCAGCCACATTTCGGAGAAAGCCGGTGTTTGCGGCTTCAAATGAGCATCGATGATTTCGGTGATTTTCTGCACCTCCGCGTGCACTTCGGACGCAAATGGATTCGGATTACACATGACGTTCCGATTCACATCGCCACAGGCCGCTAGCGTCGTCATGGCGACATCATTGCACTCCTTAACGACGCTTTTGAGGTTCCCTTTGAGAATGCCGTGTAGTTGAAACGCCTGACGTGTGGTCAACTTAAGTGTGTTAAATGCGCAGTAGTTTGAGAGTTCGTCCATGACGATCCACTGCTCAGGTGTGCAGACGCCACCTGGTAAGCAAATGCGTGCTAAAAAGGAATAGGCCTTATCCAACTTGTGCTTGCGGCGCTGACTACGTACGTCGCGGTCGTCCTGTTGGTAGATACCGTGAAACTTAGAAACCTGCTGATCGTCGGCAGAGATGGAGCCCGTGGCTACGTCGGCAAGACCTTCAAGGATCGTGCCGCGCAAATACTGGCTGCGTTCCTTGATGTCTTCATTTTTGTGTAGCTTAGCGGCGGATTGACTATCTGAAATCATATTTAGAATATAAAAAATTTCCGCTTCAGCGCAAACGCCGAAGGGGCTCATTTACGAGAAAAGTTTGCAATTTGCTACATTTCTTTAGTTTGTCACTCATAAACCTAAGAAAAGAGTCAAAAGTGAAATACAGGCTAGCGTTTCAAAACGGCCTCATTTTGCTTATGTCATAATCTAGACTTCCATGAGTAATCTAATTCCACTCGTTCCGAACACCGCACCACTGCAAGCCGATCAAGTCAGCTTGCTGAATAATCTGCTGCCCAGCCTGCAAGCCGACCAGCTGCTCTGGCTCGAGGGCTTTGTCTCAGGCTTACGTGCCGGACAAGGTGGCGCCGTCTCAGGAGCCGCGCCGGCAGAAAAGCCGGAAGTCACCATACTTTTTGGTTCTGAATCCGGAAATGCGGAGAGTCTTGCCGACCAAACCGGTAAAGCGATCGAAGCCGCTGGTTTTAAATCCAGAGTGCTCAGCATGGGCGACATTAAGCTATCAAAACTAAAAGGTGTCGCCAACCTACTCGTCCTTATCAGCACATGGGGTGAAGGGGATCCACCGGAAAATGCGATCGATTTCTGTGAGGCATTCATGAGTGATAAAGCTCCTCGCTTTGACGGGACCAACTTTTCCGTGCTCTCCCTCGGCGACACCAGCTATGAGCACTTCTGTAAAATGGGTAAAGACTTTGATAGCCGCATAGAAGCCCTCGGTGGCAACCGGATTTTTGCGCGTCAGGATTGTGACGTCGACTTTGATGATGACTTCGCTAGTTGGAAGTCTGGAGTTCTAGCTGCTCTCGGAGAAGTCGCCAAACCCGTCGCCGCCCCCACTCCTGCCGCAGCAACTGCAGTTGCTGCCGAACCGGTTAAATATTCCCGTAAAAATCCTTTTGCGTCTGAGCTGAAAGAGCGTGTTGACCTCAACGGGGCCGGCTCCGCCAAGGAAACCATCCACCTGGAATTTGATCTCGAGAGCTCTGGCCTCACTTACGAGGCGGGTGATGCACTTGCAGTGATTCCACACAATTGCTCTGAAGTCGTCGATGCGATCATCGCAGCGGCTAAGCTGGATCCTAAATCTCCAGTAACTATCAAAGAGTTTAACGGCACACTGAGCGAAGCACTCACGAGTCAACTCGACGTTACGGCGATCTCCCTACCTGTGGTTAAACGCTATAACGAAATTGCTCAGGACGCCAAACTGAGCGAATTACTCGATCCGGAAAATAAGGCAAAATTTCAAGAATATATCAGCGGCCGTGAGATCATTGATGTGCTCGTAGATTTCCCTGCAAAAGAAATCACTGCAGATGCCCTTGTCAGCATCATGCGGAAGCTACCACCCCGCCTCTACTCGATTGCGTCCAGCCCAAAAGCACACCCTGGAGAAGTGCATCTTACGGTAGGTGTGGTTCGTTACGATACATTTGGGCGTCAGCGCAAAGGGGTGTGCTCCACCTACCTTGCCGAACGCATCCAGGATGGTGGCAAAGTTGACGTATTCGTCACGCCGAATAAGCATTTCAAGATCCCTTCAAACCCAGAAGCGCCCATGATCATGGTCGGACCGGGCACAGGCATCGCTCCTTTCCGCGCATTCGTCGAAGAGCGCAAGGCGATCGGAGCCAATGGCAAGAATTGGCTCTTTTTTGGAGACCAACATTACCTGACTGATTTCCTTTACCAGACTGAGTGGCAGGATTACTTGAAGGACGGAATTCTCAACAAACTCGATGTCGCCTTCTCTCGCGACCAGAAGCAGAAAGTCTACGTTCAAGACCGCATGCGTGAAAACGCAAAGGAACTGTATGCATGGCTCGAATCCGGCGCTTCTTTCTATGTCTGTGGCGATGCCAGCCGCATGGCGGTTGACGTCGACAAAGCCCTTCATGACATCATTGCTGAGCAAGGTGAGCTCTCTGAAGACGCTGCGGTTGAATACGTTAAGAAACTAAAAGCAGACAAGCGCTACGTGCGGGATGTCTATTAGAGCATCCTAGCTCTGCATATGGCTAAAACCACTGGAGTCGATGTGCTTTGTGTAGGCTACGCTTGTGTAGACATCAATTTCTCGGCTAGTCACCATCCAGAAGCGGATGAAAAAATCAGAGCACGCTCAATGTTGTGCTGCGGCGGTGGACCTGCCGCCAATGCAGCGGTCGCGATTGCTCGCTTAGGTGGTAGCGCTCAGTTTTGCGGCTATTTGGGTAATGACAGTTTCGGCGAGGCGCATCTGGCAGAGTTTGAATCGGAAGGCGTTATCACCAAAAGTATTACACGAGGCGAAGCGCCGACTCCAGTTGCAGCCGTCACCATTAAACCTGACGGCAAACGCTCAATTATAGATTATTGCGATTTTGCCGCAACCGTCCCCGAAGATGCCTGTATGTTGGCTGAGATCGCACCCAAGGTGCTTTTATTAGACGGCCATCAACCGCTCATATCTATACAGCTAGCGCACCAAGCACGTGGATTGGGCATCCCTATCGTTTTAGATGCAGGCTCGCTCCATGATGGCACAGAAGTGCTCCTAAACTTAGTCGATTTTTTAATTACCTCAGAAAAGTTTGCGAAGCAATATAGCCAAGAAGAGGACCCCCGACTCGCACTCTCCGCGCTGGATGGCCTAGCCCCTGTAATCGGAATCACCTGGGGCGATCAGGGTATTTACTGGCAGGACGAAACTGGCAATCATCACACAGAAGCATTTAGTATCGAAGCGTTGGATACTACTGGCGCAGGTGACGCCTTTCATGGAGCCTTTGCACTTGGACTGGCCCGCAAATATACGTTGAAGGAAAATATGCGGTATGCCTCAGCAGTTGGTGCACTGACTTGCTTAAAAATAGGTGCGAGAAAGGCACTGCCCTACCGGAAGGCAGTAGACGCTTTACTTAAGGTTTAACCCCTGGCACTTGGTAGGGCTGTTGTATTGGCTGGTGATAATGTAAAGGTCTGTCGTGCATTAGATTTAAAAAATTATTGGCGAAGAGTAAAAAGCTACAACCAAGGAAGCACATCCAAGTTAGACAAAGTATGAGAAACGCATGGCTGATTTTTCGCTTCTTGTAAAAACGCTTGGACATAGAACTCGTCGTCACAATTAATACGATAAAGAGCCCTAAATAATATGGGTAATAAAAAAAGTCGATGATATCGCGCAACCAAAACGGATAGCCACCGGCGAGCGTCCAGAAATACTCATTTTCTTTCCAAGCGGTGAATCGCATTAAAACGATAGAAGCCAGCAAACTGGAGCACACAATTAAGCGCTCTAACCATGTAGATGAAAGGTGGAGACGTTTACTTATAACCATGTCTGTAAGGTATGATTAAAGTTCGATTTGAATTTATCCAAATTACAAGCCGCCCGTACACGGTCACGTATAGAACTGATCACATCATCACTTGAACCGCGCAACTCTTCCATTGAATGAACTATGCTCTGAAGTGTATTTGGATCAAATAACCAAGTGCTCGGCAACCAATCCTGCATGCCGTCACGATTGGAAGCTACAACAGGTATTCCATTAGCCAGTGCCTCCAGCATAACGAGCGGCACTCCTTCATAGCGCGAAGGTAGTATGAGCGCATCTATCGCGGCAAGTATCGGACTTACGTCTGAGACCCAAGGAATGCAGTGGGCATTTTTCACCTTTTCACACAACACACGCAGAGCCTCAGAATCGGGACCCGAACCAACAAAGACGACTGCGTCTTCGGGATGCTTTTTTTGCCAGTTAAGAAAAGCCTGCAAAGTCTTATCTTGTCCCTTCTGTTTAAACTCAACGCGACCGACCTGTCCCCACAGATAGCCTGACTGGGGTAGCTCTAATTGTGTGCGTGCAATTTCACGACTCGGCATCGCATTAAAACTGTTTAGGTCTATGCCATTCTCGACAATTTCGATGCGTCCATTGCCTCCATACATACGAAGCATTTTGCCAAGACTCTCGGATATAGTAATAAATCCGTCTGGTTGCGAATAGAGTTTTCGACACGTAATGTCCCTCAATCTTCCCAACCTCGCTCCCATTTCTGCGTGCGTATGCGGCAGTGGAATATAACTGATGATCGGGCACTTGACGGCATCTTTTAAGCGAAACAAGGAAGCACTCTGCTCAATATTGCCTTGAATCACTAGAATAAGATCCGGATCGTATGACTCGATTCGCTCTTTCAGGAGCTGAATAGCTTTTGTTTGAAAATGTCTTTTGACTGCCTGAAATTTAGAAGAAGTCGTTGGCGAAGCCTCTATCGTAAAACGTTCGGCCCGCTCGGCGCTGAAATTCTGGATGGTCCGCCAACGTTCCTTATTTTTAGAATTCTCTAAATGATGCAGTCCAAGTATTTGCCATTCAACGCCAGCATCCAAGAGCCCTTCGATCCCGTATGCAGCCATAATTTGGTGCCCTCCATAGTCGGGATTGTCATCTAGAATTAGTAATTTCCGGGTCATGCGTATTAAAATCTAAAATGCTTCAAAAAATACAAAGCGCTGTTTTTCATGATCATACAAACTATCAGAAGTGACTACTCTAACTCATCATTGATGCAAAAGTAAATTTACAAATAAACCGGAGATATCTACATGACTCGCTTGATGCGGTATAATATCACGGCCATGGCAGGCCCCGCACTTAAGCTACCTCTAAGGCACAAATTGAGAAAACCGCCCTCTTCTGGCATCGGCAGAAAAAAGAGAGTCAGCCCAAGGCAGACCGCAAAGAGTATGAGTGGAGTGCTTTCAGAAAATAAATATTGGACGTAAGCAAATAATTTAAGATCGGTGTACTTCAGCGCCATAGGTAACACCCACAACCATCCGACTAAAACAGTGGGCACTAAAGAACCAATGGCGACTCCGACCATACCGATTGTGAGTGCGAGACAGACGCTAATCACAAAATTCGCACCGGCCTCGACGAGAGACACATACAGTAACTTCTTTTCATAACCACACATCATAAGTATGCGCTTGGTGCAACTGTTGGTTAATTGACTGGAGAATACCGCAAGAAGCAAAATATGCCCGACCATAATGACATCGTGAGCCACTTCATCGAGGCCAGTCAGCAGCTTAATTAGCGGTTCTAAATAAACTGCGGAAAGCCCGTAAAGCGGCACTACAAAAAGGACCGTCAATCGAGAAGTACGCAGAAGCAAATCGCGCAATCCCTGGTTATCTCCGAGCGCATTTAAATTTGCTGCCGCTGGGCTGAGTGCCTCTTGCAGTTGCACCACAAATAAGTTGAGCATTTCAGAGACCTTGTAACCTGCTTGATAGTATGTGATCACACCGACTCCCAAGGTAAAGCCGAGGACGGCTTGGTCACTCTTAGCCATCAATACATTACTAAAAGTAATTAGATACGCAGCCATGGAAAACCCCAACTGGGAACGAATCGCCCGGAAGTCGAAATTCCGTATCGAAAGTGAGACTTCCGGTAGCATACGAAAGACAACAAACATCGCGCCCACTAGCGGTAGCAAAGTCGTGGCCACACTAACGAAGACAATTACTGGGAATGAAGCACCCAACTTAATCGCTACAACGATACCGATAAAGTTTAAAACAACAGCACCGGTTCGTAGCCAATTTGATAAGTCCAGACGTTGAAGCCCTTGTAATACCTCTGGGAAAAGGCCAAATGGAAAGGTGAGCGCTAAGCCGCCAAAAAAGATCAAATAAGACAGATAGTATTCCGTGCCGGCGGTGTCCGGCAGACCGACTGCACTCAAAAAGAATCCGCGTATAAGAAAAAAGAAAAGTGCCAGGATTATGGATAGCCCGACAAAGGTCCAAAGCAAGGTGCTCAAAAGGCGACTTAGATCCTGCCAATCTCCAGTCGCGCTTTTTTCAGCGACTGCCTTCTGTGCAGTAAATCCAAAGCCAAAATCCAGCAAGATTCCGTATCCAAAAAGGGACCACAACAATGACCAAAAGCCGAAGGCTTGAGTGGATAAACTACTGAAAAGTAGACGAAAAAGAAACAGACCGAGTATAAGTCTCGTCACAGTGCGGATCGCGCCACTCGCAGTATTTAACCAAAAGTGTTTCTTCCATAGAGGCACTAATTTGGCCCCATCGATCTCTGGTCCCATAAGACTAAAACCCCGTCGAAGAGCTGATCGGGATAGATAGTGATGGAGAACCATCGGCACCTTCGACTGAATTTGCACCTTCACGCACGGCTACAGTCTGCGCGGCCGAGTTCATGATGAGCCAGAAGTAATCTCGAAAACGCTGCAGCGGACGGTCTGGAACATAGACCACGTCAAACGACCTCAATTGAACGTTCTTAGCTTGTCCCGCTAGAATCGCTTTAAAATCGACCACGGCGACACGTGGTTCTGTAATACTGCCTCGTATGATCACAACATGATCCAAGCGCGCAACTGATAAAGGTCCGAATGCTTTCGCAATCGCTTCGACTAAAGTAATATTGTCTTTAAACCCGACTGCACGAGGCAATCGAACAGCACCCAAAACATTCACACTTTGCGAGGAAGCTGAAGGCATGTAAATGTAGTCTCCATCCCGCAGGTAAATATTTTGACTCATATCCCCTTCCTTTAACAATTTTAAAAAGTTGATAGGGAGTAACTTACCCTTTCGCAAAATAAAGCTACTTCCGAGATCGGCCAACTCTTCGGTAGAGCCACTCATTCGAGATGAAAATAGACCGCCAGCCATCGCAATCGCTTCCAAAACAGTAGTTGGCTGGCTAAGCGGATAAAGCCCAGGTCTGGACACACGGCCAAGCACCCAAGCGCGTCGGCTACGAACTTCCTTCAATGTAACATTAATTTCCGGCTCGGTATATTCTTCTACGAGCGCTTCTTTGAGTGCGACTCCAAGTTGACCAAGGGTCATCCCTTCGGCCTTAACGCCACCGGCCAGGTCGAAATAGACACGGCCATCGGGCATTATGAAAGTTCTCGTTAACGTCCCACCAACGCCTAGAATTTCAATCTCCAATTGGTCACCTACACCTAATCGATAGGACGCTTTATTCGGCTCGAGCCACTCTGGTTTTATGCTTAGGTCCGGGTTGATATCTTCAAAATCCGGTTCGCTAAAGTCCTTAATATCCTCCTCAATGGCATTAAAATAAGTGACATCTCTATCCGTATGTTTACACCCAAAAGAGAGAAGTAGGAAGAAAGAGATTACGAGTAAGTTGGAGAAAAATTGCATCACGGCGTGTCCTCCTGTCTCCAGTTAATGTTCTTAATGTAAGGCTTTTGAATAACGTCCTTCATATTTACATTAATCCAACTCGATGTGGCACTCTCCAAATAAGTTTCAATTGCGCGATTCAATATTTGCTCGGGACGATACCATGGCCGTGAATTGACATAGACAATATCGCCCGGTTCGATCAAGAAATCTTTATCCAGGCCTCGGAGTACTCTATCCACGTCGATGATGAAGGTCTTCGGCTCAGTTAAACTGCCTCGAACAACCAATATTTTCTTTTTCCATGCATCATCTGTAAACCCATTACGGACTGTGACTGCGGTTACGATACCGCCGTCACGAGAAAGATTTTGCGGACCCGGTTGAATAACTGCACCAAACACATAGTAGCCACTCGAATCATTACCAGCTATGTAAATAAAATCCTGAGGTTCTAAGTATACATTTTGTGTAAGGTCGCCTTCAAAATACAGTTTTGAGAAATCGACATTCAGCAAAGCACCCCCTCTAGCTACAAATGAACGCTGCATATCTGCAATTTCAACGGTGTTTCCTTCGACTAGTCCTACTTCTATACCACGACTTTGTGCAATCGCTTCCAGTAATGTGATCGGCCTTTCAAGCGTGAATACTCCTTTATCGATGACCTTACCCAGAATGGTGTAACGCTTACTTTTAAGTTCAAATGGTGATATGATGAGTCGTGGATTCCGGTAGTATTTACTAAGCTCTTCTTCTAGTACAAAACGTAAATCATTAATCGTTGAGTCACCAATGTTTATACTGTTTGCCTGCAAATAGCTTATCGTATTATCAGGAGCTATCCGAACCCCCCCACGACTAAGTTCCTTGTCTCCGAAGAAACGTATGTCCACGACATCACCCGGGCCCAGAGTGTAGCGCTCGCGCCAGGAGACAGCAGGAGGCTCTACAACATCATCAAGCTCGGAAACTTCTGCTTTTGGATTTGAATTTTCAATAACCGGCATACGAGCATCCTCGACCCCAGCTTCCATGGTTCCGCTAGAAATCTCGATCTCTGGAGGAAACTGATAACTTTTCTCAGGCGCAGATCCGACATCCTGTGCTAACAAGCTAACTAAGCTGCATGATAGAAAGCAGCACATAGGTAATATTGCAAATCGATGAAACATAGCCATTTCGATTAATCGCTACTTGAGCCTTCGGCAACGAAGCCAAAATAATTGTGTAACACAGTCATTTCGAGAGCGTTAATGAAGCGGTAGAGAAATTTACCATGGGTTGAATCCAGTAAAAGCAAGCCATCGGGTTGGCCAAGTAGCTGGCATAGAAGTTCACTCGTAGCACGGGTCGATTCGCGTTCTGCAATACTCGGAGAATTTAATAAAAACAAGGCGTCGATGGAGCGTAAAAACTCTACCTCCAAACTGCTTGGCATTCGGTTCAAACGAATGATTATAGTTTCGTTTTCATAGCCTTCGGAAAATTCACTGATGTTTTCGTAGTAGTCATTAACAGCGGTATGCGCTTTGACTCTATCTAGGGTGAGCCCCTCTTTGTAATCTAAATTACAAAAAGTCACCGAGTGAGCTTCCATTTCAATAACATCAAGTAATTGTACCCAGAAGTTTTCTTCTTCAGGCCGGATTTCAGTATTTGCGAATAAATAGCGTTTTCTCCGGCCCAAGCCAGCCGCCCCGATAGATTGCGTTAACCAAAACGCGCGAATGGCACGTTCATTCTTACCCATTTCGCTGTTTTTATATATAGTTTTATAGGCCTTTGAAGCTACTTCAGGATCACTTAAAGCATAATTCATTATAGGCATTGTACTTGTAGCAATAGCTGCCTCAACAGGCGTCCGCAGGCCGGACTGCATCAGCTCCCAAATAAACGCAGCGACGAATGCTACGCTCAAACCAACTGCGACTCCAGCAAAGCCAAGCGCAACCGCTTTTAAGCTCTGTGAAGTAAGCGTAACATCGCCTACACTCGGTTTTTGAAAAATACGCCAGTAACCAGGTGCTTTTGTTTGATAGAAAGCAGCCTCTTTACGACGGCTATCCAAGAGCGTCATCGCAGTCACCAGCAAATCCCTTCGGCCTTGCATTTCGTTTAGTCGTAGGGACTTCTCAGGCATCCCGGAGACTTCCTCCGCTTGCTCTACAATTCTAACCTTAAGACTATCGACCCTACCCTGTAAGGTCTCCTGCTCACTTTGCAAATCCAGTATTTCCAAGTATAAATTATTTCCCAGGTAGCTGCCTGTATAATCCTTTAAATCATCGCTTTGTACTTCATTCCTAACTTTTTCAATCTGAGCTTCAATCGAATCGATCTCATATTTCTTCTCCTGGACCAGCGGATTCAAGTCGGTGTAACGCCCCCGCAAACGAGAAAGTTCCTCTTTCTTAACTTTTAAATCAGTGGCCAGTGGGTTCTGATCACGCAATTCCTGTTTGTAGCGCGTGATCTGTGCTTCTTTGACTCGAAGCGATACGACTACTTCAGCAAGCTCTACTCGCATACGCTCATATGCCTGCACTGAAGCTTGCGTCTGGGTGTATGAGTCGACGAAATTCTCTTCTTTAGCGAAGATCAGGATTTCTTGGTTTACTTGATTAAGCTGCAGATCCATCGAACGTAATTGCTCGGAAATGAACTCCTCCATTTGTGCGGCTTCTTCTTTTTGCAGGTTATTGGTGAATCGTATGATTTCCTCCGCCCACACAGTGACCACATCAACAGCATCTTGAGGACCTACACGCGAATGTGCAGTTAGATAGAACAACGATGTATTACGTTGTTTGGCAATTTCTATCATTTGGAAAATATGACCTGCATTACGATTTGGCCCTACTCTTGCCGCAGTGCGTTGTAAGACTTCATTAGAATAAGTCGTCGAAAGCAACGTGTCATCACTCAGATCTCTTGGCCGAAAAGCTTGCCCCATCTCTGTCGTTTGGATGGTCGTGTTCGAACCTGTCCTAATGAGCTGTAGAGAAACGGAGTAACGATCTTCCACTTTTACGCTACCAACGATCCAGCCGAGCGCACCCAGAGCAATCGGTAAGACTAAAAACCAAATCCAATGCTCTCTCACGCCGTGAATAAAACGTAGAGGGTCAATGGGAAGAATGAATTTAAACCCCCTCGGAGTGCGCTTACTAGATACGTCGGTCATGTTTTAAAATATTAGATGGTAGGAATCTTTAGCGTGCTTAAATACGCTTTGCAAGTGGAGTTTGCCACGCGATTCCAGTCGAAACGTGAAGCCTGCTCTGCTACAAGATTTTGACGTTCCGCTTTTGCTTCAGCGCCCTCAGCAGAGAGCTTTCGCATGGCAGCGACGATCGAATCGACTGATTCAGGAGAAAAGTAAATTGCGGCTGCGCCTCCTACTTCAGGTAAACTAGCCCGGTCTGAGCAGAGCACATTCGTCCCGCAGGCCATAGCTTCGGCAACCGGCAATCCGAAACCCTCAAACAAACTAGGGAAAACCAGAGCCTCCGCTGAAGCATACCAAAGTGGCAAATCTGCTTCCTCCACAAACCCAACGAGATGAATTGATTCCCGAAATTCAGAGCACTTTACTGCTGCTTCAATCACTTCAGCACCATGCCAGCGGGCACCACCAAGAACCAACTGTATCTCCCCTGCATCCTCTCTTCTTAACTGCTCGAATGCTTTAATTAGAGCCAAGTGGTTTTTGCCCGGATGCTCCAACCTGGAGATATATAAATAAAAAGGACCCTTAATTGATTTTCTATTCCTGAAAGATTCCAAAGCATCCAAAGCGGCCGGCTTGTAAGTTGTGTGGTCCAAGCCATTGTGAATAACCTCTACTTCTTCCTCTGCAATACCGTAAAATTGAACAATATCCCCTTTCGTGAATGCACTCACGGTTAAGATCTTATCACATCTCTTCGCTAAAAATGGGGCGACTTTGCGTCCGAAGATTCCTCTGAGTGGCCCATATTTATCTCTCAACCTAAACGGTGCACAATCGTGAACAGTCACTACTTGCGGAGCTGGAGAGCACGCGATGATTCTTCGGTAACTAGGTATGTGCAATAAGTCGAAACTGCCTTGCTTGATCACGCGCGGTAAGAACAGTTGATGCCATACTAAATTTAAGACTCCTGAAGCATACCGAGGTGGAATGGTTACCCAATTACCAGGATCAATCGTTGGGAAGAGTCCCCGGTCTGCGTCCATACCTACAATATGCAGATCAATCTCGGGAAACGAAGACAGTCTCTGAGCTAGCTCAACAACGTAGCGCCCCACTCCGGATTGGCCCTTTTGTATCATACCTGCCGATAAAAGTATTTTCGGAATTTTAGGCATCGTTGCTAGTCACCACTTTAGAATTATTCGGCTGTTTCGACTTATCAAAGGCATCCTGCGCAGCCATACGTGAGTCATAAACGGGAAACTGTGCCTCCAGACGCATAGAACGAATCATGTGCCGAATCTTTTCCGGGGCATTTAATATACCAAATTGAACTTCAGCTTGTCGTGCGTTCCTAGCCACCTTGGCTAAATAACCAATGCCAGAACTATCCATAAAATCGACCTCTGACATATCAATTAAAACAGACTGTTCAAAATTTGCTGGCATTTCCAATTCAGACAGCGTCTGCAATTCCACGTTTCCACTCCATTTCAGCTCAGTCACCGTAGTTCGAAAAAGGGCTGGAGTCTTCGAACGCTTCCCCACCGCATGAGTTCTGCGATTGGTTGCTGACATCGTATTCTCTTCGCGAGTGAGTTTCCACTGGAGAAAGCTCAACTGAATTAAATAAAAGAAGTCCTTAGCGTAACGTTTCAATAATCGCTTAGGATTTGTGAGCAAGCGCCAGGACCACTCCATGCCAATTTTCTGAAGCCAAAGCGGTGCTCTAACTTGGGTCCCGGACACGAAATCAAGCGACGCCCCGATACCAATTGATAAAGGAACTGAAAGCGATTCATAGTATTTTGAAATCCAATATTCTTGTTTAGGGCATCCGACAGCCACCAATAGCAAGTCCGGCTGTGCTTCCCTGATCGACTGAATGATGTCCTCGTTCGGCCATGTCTCGACTGGGCCAAAAGGTGGTGAAAATGATCCGACAATTTTCATATCCGGATACCGATCATTTAAGACCTGAGTCGCATCCTTAAGGGTGTCTGAATCACTTCCTAAAAAGTAGACCTTCCACTTTCTAGCATGCGCTTCTTCAAATAGTTTAAAAACCATATCTGAGCCCGCAACTCGTTCTGGTAATCGTGGCTTAAACACTCGTGAAAGCCATACCAGCGGCATACCATCGCAAACCGCGAGATCTGCATGAAAAAGTATCTCTCGCAAAGCTTCGTCTGTTCTTGCTTGCGCAACAAAATCTACATTTGCCGTGATGAAATAGCTTGGATTTCTCGACTCAATAATACTAACCGCATCTTCAATCGTCTCTTTCATCGTGACGACATTGAAAGGTAAACCTAATAAAAATGAGACTTCTCTACTCCGTGAAATCATAAGCTATTCAGAAAAGTGGACAATTTTTTACCGAGTGTGCTCCAGCGGTAGTTTTCCTGAACCGCTTGATAGCCCTTGGATTGCATTGAGTTCCGCATTACATCATCTTGCAAGAGCGTAAGCACCGATTGGGCAAATACTTCGGGAGAATCCGCCAAAAGGATATCCTCCTTATTTTTCAAGTTGAGCCCCTGAGCACCCAAGGTCGTCGAAACAACGGGCGTGTCCATACCGAGCGATTCTACAATCTTCAAGCGAGTGCCCCCACCGATTCTTAATGGCACCACTTGAAGCCAAGCGGATTGATAGTAAGGCCGGACATCTTCAACTTCACCGACTAATTCGACACCTTCTAACTCTCCCCAACGTTTAGAGCGCTCATCAGGCGATTTGCCGATTATCCGCCAAACTACTTCAGGCATACTCGCATGTATTCTTGGCCAGATTTTATCGGCAAACCAATCAATGCCATCCACATTCGGCGAATAATCCAGCGCTCCACAAAATAAAACCGTCGGTGACTTCGAGAGTTTTTGCGGGAATGCAACATGGTCAAAGTAGCTCTCGTTGTAACCATTCGCTAAGACAAAAACTTTTTTCGTATCTGAGAGACAACTGTTCAAAAAGTTTAAGTCATCAGGGCCGCAAACAATCATCGCTCGTAGTCCAGCGTAGGCTGTTTTCTCTAAACGAGCAATTTTCCAAAGATTCTCTTTACGTAAAAGGCGCTCTTTCCAACCTAGCTGAAGCGTGGCCAGTTCTTCAGTTTGAAAAAGCCAGTCTACTCGGCTCCGATCCATGACGATGCAAGGATGTCCCGGAAATAGAGCTTCCATGTAAGGCCAAAGCACTAAATCAATACATTGAACAATCGAGTAATTCTGACCCTTCACAAAGTCTTTCAGGCTCTCAAGCGCACCAGCATCCTGCCAATGTGCCACAGTCGACGGCAGAGGGTTGAGTAATCGATCAGGGACAAGCTTCGCCCATGGCTTATTTTGAAAAGGAATCGCGATTGATCGCTCAACAATAGATTCAAAGGGTGCCATCGTTCGGGCACGCTCTTCCTGCAAACAAGCCAAATCGATCGAGAACTCTTTTGCTAATTCTACGAGCAAGTTATAGACGCGCTGGTAGGTGCCACGATCCACGGGATATGGAATGTAGGGCATGAACAGGAAAAGGCGCGGTTTGCTCTGCATACAATTAACTGTAAAAGGTCCACCAATAGCGGTAACGCTCTACAATAGCATGAAAAGAATTGTGGCGAGCATCGATTAGTTGAGCTGCCCGTTCACTGTAATCGCTCTCCGAGAGCAGCAGAACCAAAGTCCTTTGTAGAGAACCGCGCGGATAATCCCAAATAGGATACAGGCCGCCTCCGCGCTTTAAGCGATCACGTATTCCTAGCATTAGATTACGAAACTTGGATGTTTCCGGATAGAGCATACCGTAGAAATCCGCATACTGTTTCGGACCATTGAAATCTGCATTCAAACGAGATGACTCGGCCGCCATGAACTGCTTAAGCCACAGCTTTTCAAGGATTTTCTGCGTATCCTCGAGCACACTCAGCTCGGGGACTTTGGTAGGCGATTTCTTAAAACTCAGCCCCGTATCGTGGAGACTTACGATCTCAGGATCTGCTTCTTTTGCTGCATGCAAGCTAAGGTTACGGTCTGCTGCCAAACTCGAATATTCCCCGCGTAGCGTCAGCCATGCATCCCCAAGTGCAAGTTTCGCCTTCGACTGGTTCCGATGAACCAAATCAAAGGATGCACCCTTAGCTAAATCCGATTTTGCAAAAAGTAGGCCACTTCCACGATTCCACAGCAACCGGATTGCTTCGATGGGTGCGATCTTTGCCGCATCCATCTTAGGTACGTATGCGTTTAGATAGTCCTCGGGGCCCATCACTACGATATGTCCTGCCACTAAATCATAGAACATCATTGAATCCTGCACTGCATCCAAGTCTGATTGTGGTAAACATTTTCCCTCGACATCGATCCCCATCTTTTCCGACTCATCACGCTCCCACTGCTTAACTGCCGAAAGTAGACCTGGATCGTTCGGAGTCGGCGTAAAAATGAAATAATCAAGGTCGTTAAACAACGCCGCTTTTCCCGTAGCTTCGTAAGAGACGCCTCCCTCCGCTCGCCCATAACCACCACCTAATATGACTGCCTCTGGAGAAGCCGTTTTGAGCTGGGCAAAATACGTTTGGGTGCGCTTGAAGTGGTCAACTAGGCGTGCATGCAGATCCGCAGGGAGCAAGGCTTCAAGATTGGGCATGGTGGACAGAATTAGCCCGATTCAATTTCGAAAACGCGGTGTAACCGAAGTAGCTCTAAAACACTCAATACAGTTGGTGTAGGGTTTTTCAAAGTCAGTTTTTGGTTCATTTGTTTATAAAAACTGAGGACCGCACCAATTCCTGAACTATCAATAAAAGAAACCGATTGTAGATCAAGAACGGCGCGTTCAGCGCCTTCTAGATCAAGCCCTTTAAAGTAAGCTTTAGCATCATTCGCATTCGATGCATCCAGTGACGCTACATCCACCTTGATCTCAATGACACCATTAGAATTTGAAGATTCCCACATATGTTTTAAGATTTGTTAAATTTATGTCCGCACGCGAGTTCAAAGTGCCTGAATACTCAGTTATACTCGGCTAGTATCTAACAACGACTTCTCTTTGAGTAACTCCACTATTTGAATCGCATTGAGGGCGGCCCCTTTCCATAGTTGATCGCCCGTTACCCAGAGTGCCAAACCATTCTCAAAAACGCTGTCTTTGCGTATCCGACCGACACCACAAGGCACCACTTCGGAGAAATTCAAAGGCATCGGATATTCTGCGTTTTCCGGTGCGTCTACTAGCAAACTTCCCTCAAATGCGGCCACTGCTTCCCGTGCCTTGGACACGTCAACAGGCTTCTCAAATTGGGCACTAATAGAGATCGAATGTGCACGGAACACGGGCACACGCACGCAAGTGCAGGTGACCCGTAAATCCGACAAACCAAGGATCTTTCGCCCCTCATTGAGCATCTTCATTTCTTCCTTAGTGTAACCGTCCTCTAAAAAAGTATCGACGTGGGGAATCAAATTAAAAGCGATTTGGTGCGGATAGATCGATTTTTCCAAAGGCTTATCTTCTGCCCAGGCGCGTGTCTGCTGTTCGAGCTCAATGATGCCACCTGCCCCACTACCGGAAACCGCCTGGTAGGTGGAAGCAATGAATGACTTTAGACCAAACGCCTTGTGGAGAGGATACAGCCCCATCAATGCGATCGCGGTCGAACAATTTGGGTTCGCGAAAATACCTGAAGTATTTCCATCAACTGCATCCGGATTAATTTCCGGGATAACCAAAGGGACCGACGGATCCATCCGGAAGGCCGAGCTATTATCGACTACCAAGCAACCACGCTTGACCGCTTCCGCCGCGAAGAGTAACGACTGAGAGCCACCTGCACTAAAAATAGCCACATCGAGGCCTTCAAAACTATCCGGAGTCGCCTCCTGAATCGTCCACTCCGTATCCTTATACCGCTGCTTTTTTCCGGCGGAACGCGCAGAAGCCAGTAAACGAAGTTCCGCTATGGGGAAATTGCGTTCATGCAATAGATGAATGATTTCTTGACCGACTGCACCAGTCGCGCCGAGGATGCCTACTTTGTATGCCATTTGATTATATAAAAGAGAGTGAGCGTGTAAAACAATGCTGCAATGCTTTGTCAATAACGCCAACAGATCGACACTATATCGTCTCAATTAAAGATCAGGAGTTGGCGTGCCTGACTAGCAATGGCGTCGAGCGAATTTACCCGATCTCCACGTCGAAAAATCCACCTTCTTGCCAGGAAAACTCTTTTGGCACGCCTCTGGGCCTACATTCACTTGCAGATTTCATCGGCACAGATGAACCAATCAATACTGTTTTCAAGGCACGTGTTTCCACGGGCAAACGTTTTCAATCGTTTGCCGAAGAAGAGCGTTCAAAGAATCTTATTACCAGCCGGATCATTCGACTACGTGGATTAGAACCTGGCCGAAATGCCGGCAACGGCATTGATAGTTACGATCGCTATATTTACATACATGGCACTAACCATGAGAATCGAGTTGGAAAACCTTTTAGTGGTGGCTGCATAGAGATGGTAAATTCCGATATCATCCATTTCTATAATAACAGCCAGCCGGACGCATTACTTTGGATAGTTTGAAGTTGTGAAACTTTCCTCTATTTGTCTGCGATAACTATGTAGATAAATTATCTTTCTTCTCTTCAAACTATGAAAACCTTGCCCCCAACTAAATTAGTAGCCGTGTGGCTATTCTCACTCGCCGCCGCCTTTGCTACGGGTTATCAGATCAACAGTTTCTTAGTTGATGAGACTACAGCATCTACTCCCGCAGGCGGTGATCTAAATGCTAAAACAGTCAGCCCGACCTACAACTCCAAAGAGAAGAAGCCCGTAGGCGAGCAGGATGAACAACTCGACAATCAAGAGCCACTACTTGAACTGATGAGTGTAAAATCGCTGGAGGAAGTCTTTTATAAATTACTCGGAAGTTCCGTAGAGGATCCTAAACGGACAGATAAACTCTTGGACACGCTCGAAGTTCTCGCAGCGAAAGACCCACTGAGCGCCTTAAGGCTCGCCCAGGAAATCACTTCCTTAAGCGAAAGAGAGCGCGCGAAGCGAAACGTTTTAGAGGTTTGGGCTCAAAATGCACCTTTTGAAGCATTAGCATGGGCCAATGATTCACTTGCAGACGAAACCGAACAGACCCGCTCCAGTTATTTGCAAGCGATTTACAGTGGTTTTGCGGAGACGAATCCCAGTGCAGCCTTTCAGGCAGCGAGTCAGCTACCACAAGGTTCCCCCTCTGAGGAACGTATCCGGCAACGTATACTTGGGGATATCATCGAGACGCAGATTGAAAACGGAGGACTTCAACAAGCCAAGGCCACCGTTGATTCACTACCAGACGGCGATCAAAAAACATATTTGATGCGGAACTTAATCAATGAGTGGGCCGGATATGACCCCGAAAACGCCGCCAAGTATGTCAATTCACTGTCTGGTGACATCGACGACAGGATTAAGGTCACATTAGCTGAACAATGGGCCGCGAAAGATCCAATGGCAGCCGCACAATGGGTCAGCCAGTTAAACCCTGATGACCCCGCAATACCCCGAGCTGCCTCCGAGATCATACAAGAATGGGCCCGATACGATCTCTACGCATCTGCAGAATGGCTCAACTCCCTGCCCTCCTCGCCGGAGCTGGATCGTGCCGTTGCCAGCTACACTTATCAGGCTGCTCAAGAAGACCCGCAATCAGCCATGTCCTGGGCTGAGTCCATCTCCAGCGATTGGCTTCGCACGCGTATGATGGAGCGCGTTGCGGCAGAGTGGAAATCGACCGACACCGCACAATTTGAAAGCTACTTGCAATCAAGTGGACTCACACTGGAACAGCAGCAACAGCTCCTCCAAGCCGAAAATCGCGGAGGAGATCGATGGTTCGGTGGTGGAAATCGTAGGCGCTAAGCCGCCTCCTTAAAACTTGAACTCACAGCTACATGCTGTCTCCATCCTGCTCTATGCCCAGCCCTTCTAAAACTGAAGATAATTTAAGAGCCGATCAGAGTGAGTGGTTTTGCCTACGTGCACAAATCAAGCGTGAACATATTGCAGCCAGTATGCTTGGACGCACAGAAGGAGTCGAAGTATTCTGCCCGCGAATCAGCCAGGTTAAAAAAACAAGGACGGGTAAAAAGCGCTTCGTCGATGCCCTCTTCCCTGGTTATTTATTCGCGTGCTTTCACTACGATTTAAGTTATCGCCTCGTGATCCACACACAGGGCATAACTGGTATCGTCCAGCAGGGAGTTCGTACTGCGATTCCTGATAGAATCATCGAGCAGCTCAAAGAAACCTTCCCAGAGCCAATTACAGAGGCGCCCGACCCTAGTATCGAACCTGGCGCTGAAATCGAAGTGATCACAGGCAGTCTATCTGGACTAAAAGGCAAGGTCATCGCCGCGCTACCAGCAAACAACCGTATTCAAATATTGCTCGAATTCCTCGGTCGAGAAATCACTGTATCTGTGACAACAGATTCTGTCTTACTCTCGAAGCGCTATTAAACTAGTGAGGTAGAACTATAAAAACGACCGCCATGACCAGTGTCGGGAAGAGTGCAGCGGCCAACAGCTTCAAAGGCGAGACGCCGTCTTTAAAGAACTTATTTAGAATGCTTTGCCCTGCAGGATTTGGCGCATTCGCAATCACAGTTAATCCACCACCAGTAACAGCACCGGCCACGACTGCATACTCTAATCCTTTTGCATTCATAAGGGCAGTTCCTGCCTTGGAAACCCAATGCCCGTCCATGTATAAATCAGGGCTAAATGAGGGCACCTGCGAAGCTAAAAATGTGATCGCGGCATTGTCGTTAAATGCCGTCAAAACGGTTGCTCCGATAAAAAGTGGTATTTCAGAGAGCGAGCTGAGCACCGGAGAAATCCACCACCCTTGCAAACCTCCATGGGTCACCAATCCTGCAAGGAAGAATCCAACCAAGATAGGAGACTTTAGCTGGATATCGTATTGGTGATGGTGAGTCGCCATCGTAAAGGCTAGAAAGAAGAGAAACCCTCCAATGAAAAATGCTGGGTGGTGCAAAGTAAGCACAGTCCAAGCGACAAAACCCAAATGAACCGCTATCACCCATAGTGGGGCCGGTGCAGGCTTCTCGCTCGCGGTTTCTTCCGATTCAAGCGCTTGACGGCACTCTTTCAATTTAGCGAATTCCTTCCTGAAAATTAAATAATAAACGCCGGTAGCGATTATAATTCCAAGGACTGCACGCCAACCGAAATGAGTGAACATATACGGCAGATTCCAATGCCACTGGCTCGCGACCATCAACACCGGTGGCGCCGCAAAGTGCGTCAGTGTCCCCCCTACAGAGATGTTTACAAAGAGAAGACCAATCGTCCCATACTTAAATTTTGTGCTCGGCTGATATTTGTAAAATTGCGTTGCAAGCAAGAGCGCCGCTATTGTCATCGCAGCAGGCTCAGTAATGAATGACCCCAGTAAGGGTGCTATAATTAGAATCGATAGCCACCACGCGGCGGGTGATTGCTTCCCTATTTTCGCGACCCCACGAAGACAGGTCTCCGCGATCTGAACAACCGGCCGACTGGAGGCAATCGCCATAATCACCACCACGAAAATCGCCTCCGTATAGTTGCGGGAGTCGATGTAAAAAGCCGCAACACTAAAACCCTCGGGCTCAAGCAGGACGAGCGAAATGAGCAATGGAATCAACCAGATACCAAAGATAGCCTCCACCTCACCCAAGAAGTGAAAAAGCGTGGCCTTGAAGCTAACTGGCTCCTTACCCTCTACATACATTTTGTCATGGGAGCTCATCTTCGCACGATGCTCGTCCTCAAATTTGTGCGCCATTTTGTTGAAAGTAGTCGCCAGAAAAGTGTGCACCACCGCGAAAAAGAACATTAAAGTCGCCACTACATTGAAAGGATCCGCAGCCGCTCGAAGCTTTAATTGATCGATCAGTCCAAGTTCATGCCCCAATTCTTCGACGTGGTGCGCTTCCATTTCGGCATACGCAGTCTCCGGAATAGGAAATATAATATCACCGCCGAGTGAAGCCTCACCGCCACCACTGGCATGCAGGTGACTTCCAACAAATGAGCTCAAAGCAATCAGTGTAAATCGAAGGAAGAAGACGGCAGTAGTAGCTTTCATCACAACCAGAAAAAACCCGCGAAGAAGCACTAAGCAAGCTTGATTTACTCCGCTTCGTCCTCAGCCAGTTGGTCGCGACCGGTCTTTGACCAGAGGGCAACTCCACGTCGATAGGCCGCTTGAGCGAGCGTTTGAGCGGCAACAGGCGTGGTCAAATAAAAGAAGATAATGATGATGCTCGACATAACAATGGCGCGCATACTTCCGAAATGGATCGCGGCAGCGAGTAACAATAATGTCGCGCCAAATGCTCCCGCTTTAGTGGCAGCGTGCATCCTTGTGTAGAAATCAGGAAAACGGATCACTCCCAAAGCAGCGACAAAGGCGAAGAACGCGCCGAGAATTATCAAAATTGCAACCAGCCAACTCATTCGCCGCCTCCTTTCGCTAAGTAGCGCGCGAAGGCCACCGTCCCAATGAAGCTTACCAATGCAATGACAAAGGCGGCATCGAGAAGGACGGGTTGATCGAAGTGAATCGCAAACATCACGATTATACAGAGACAGAGGCCTCCGATCAAATCGAGCGCCACGACCCGGTCAAAGGCGGTCGGCCCTTTCACGATCCGCCAAAGTGCCGAGGCAAAAGCTGCCACCAATAATACCGAGCCAATTAGACTGGCCAGCGCAAGTGGCATACTGAGTTCATCAAAATACACGTCGCACTCGCTTTCCGTAGGTGTTAGAGAGATCAGCGCTGAGCGCCTCCATGTCATCGTCTAAATACATGGCATGAATGTAGAGCTTGTCTTTAGCATCTGAAAAGCTAAGGCCCAACGTTCCAGGTGTCATCGTAATAAAGTTGGCCATAAACAAAAGCTGACGATCGGTCATCCCCGACACATCGACCGATACAACCACTGGATTCATCTTGTGCGTCGGCGTGAGCACATCATAGGCGACACGAATATTCGATTTCAGAATTTCACTGATGTAAAAAAGGATGAAACCAATTAAATGCATAAGTCGTATCATGGCAGCACCTCCAATTCAGGCTGCAAGACCGCAGAAATATACGTTTGCGGGTTGAGTAACTGTGCGGCGGCACGCTCAGAGAAGTTAAAGAGCGGCTCGCCAAAGAGCCCGATAAGCACAGTCGAAGCCGCCAGCACCGCGATGGGCGCGACCATAAAAGATAGACGTCCGACCGGGTTTGGCAGCGGTTGTGCGTCCACATCTTCAGGCTGTTTTTTCCAAAAAGCTTCACCCCAGATTTTCGTCATTGAATACAGTGTGAGCACTCCAACGAGTAAAGCCGCGGTCACAGCGAACCAGCTCTCGATCTCGATACCGGACTTGACCAAGGCAAACTTCGCCCAAAATCCGGAAAGCGGCGGAATACCACCCAGTGAGAAAGCTGGAATAAAAAAGAGAAAAGCCAACCACGGTGCAGACTTGCAGAGGCCGCCTACTTTGGCTAGATCACAACTGCCTTTCAGGCGAATGACGACACCACTCACCAAAAACAAATTTGTCTTCACAATAATATGGTGCACGAGATAAAAGATGGCCGCCGCCAGCGCTAAGGGCGTCATAAAGGCCAAGCCAAGAATCATATAACCAATCTGGCTCACGATATGGAAAGAAAGAATACGACGCATATCGAAATGCGAAGCCGCACCGAATACACCTGTGACCATAGTCAAAACAGCTAACCAGAGAATTAAATTCTGCACCTCGGGAAAAATGGGCACGAACATCAAAGTGTAGGCACGGAAGAGCGCATAGACCCCGACTTTAGTCAGCAAACCAGCAAAGACCGCCGAGACCGCTGAAGGTGGCGTATGATACGAAGCCGGCAACCAGAAGAAAAATGGAAACATACCCGCCTTGAGTCCAAAAGAAACCAGCAAAAGCATGGAGCTACTGATGATCCAGTTGACATCCTCAGTATTGCTTAAGCTCAGCGCGATATCGGCCATATTCAGCGTGCCGGTCTTACCGTAAATGATACCTGCACCGGCGAGGAACATCACGGATGAGAGCAAATTCAAGCAGACATATTTGAGGCCACCCTCTAGCTCACCCTTTTCTCCACCCATCGAGATCAGCACAAACGAAGCGATTAGCATGATCTCGAACCAGACAAAAAGATTAAACAAATCACCAGTCAAAAAGGCACCGTTCACTCCAAAAATCAGAATCAAATAGAGCGGAAAAAAGAATTTCTTAAGCCGCGCCTCATCGATCTCAGCGAGTGCATAAACAGCCACCGCAGCGCCCATGAAAGAGGATACCGCCACCATGACTGCGCTAAAACGATCTGCGACCAAGGTGATGCCGAACGGAGCCGCCCAGTCACCCATTTGGATCACCACAAACTCAGCCTGATCGACGACGAAAACTAGGTAAAGCGAAAGCGCAAAAGTCACACCGGCGAAAGCAACCCCACCCACTCGCTGAAATGTGAGCGAGCGATGCCCTAAGAGGAGGCAGATCGCCCCGACCATCGGCAAAAGCAAAGGTAGAAGTAAGCTATATTCGTTCACCTGTCCGTATTGTTAAATGCATTAATATCGTCGTCGCCGACCGCCTCATGCGCACGGGTCACCAGCGCGAGCAAAAAAGCAGTTAGCCCGAAGCCAATCACGATCGCGGTCAGAACCATAGCTTGCGGCAGAGGATCGCCAAAGGGTGCGGGCGGCACAGTGCCATCCATCGGGACAAATGTGGGGCGCCCAGCAATCAAGCCACCTGAGGTAAAAACCAGAAGGTTCGCCCCCTGCGAGATCAGCACGACTCCGATAACGAGCTTCACGATGCTGCGCCGCATTAAGCAATAGGTGCCCGTGGCAAACAAAACCCCGACTAAAATTGCGATCAAACCTTCCATTATTTATCGTCCTCCATTTCTGTGTGAGCAAGTTGTGCGAGGCAAAAAGTAGTGTGCAAAGCGAAGCCAATCACGACCATGTAAACACCGATATCGAAAACAAGCGGTGTGCCGAGGTGCACTTTCCCGATCAGCGGCAAAGAAAACCCAGGTAGCCACTCGCCCGTCATAAAGGGCGCACCACGCAGCATCCCGGGTAGCCCACTAGAGATGGCTACGGCCAGACCGAGCGCCATCAACTTAACCGGTTCGATGCGGAGCAACTCTTTAGCGCGTTCCATGGAATCACTGAGACCAACGAGAATGAACGCCGTCGCTGCAAGCAAGCCGCCAATGAAGCCACCTCCAGGCAAATTATGCCCGCGGTAAAGCACGATGAGTGAGAGCACGAGCAGTGCTGGGAAAAGTAAACGACTGGCTTGGCTTAAAATAAAATACTTCATCCGCTTTTACCCTTGCCTTTCTTAGCGCCCGTTGCGACGAGCGCAGCGATACCCAGGGCAGCCACCGCAATCACGACCACTTCCCCCATCGTATCCAACGCGCGGAAATCGACGAGTATCACATTGACCACGTTTTTACCCTTCGCTTCTGGGTAGCTCATCGCAGCCAGCTGATCAGAAATCTTATGGTCGAATTGTATATTAACCGCCTTCAGTAAAAGCACCGTCATCAGACCACCAAAGGCCGTCGCCATGATCGCATCGCGCACTCGAGTTAAGCGACTGGAGATCGTCTTGAGCGGCGGTAGTCGCATCACCACAAACATAAAAAGCACCACCGTCAGCGTCTCCACAAGAAGCTGTGTGATCGCTAAATCGGGCGCACCATAGTAGGCAAAAATCAAGGCGACTCCAAAGCCAACTACCCCCAAGGCAACGAGCACAGTAATGTAAGAACGCCCCGACACGGCAATGACTGCCGCGATGATCATGATCACAACCAGGCAAACCATCAATAGGTCAAAAGACGCCCAATCGATCGCAAAATTCAAACCACCAAATTTAAAGAGCGCCCAACCGAGAAAGAGAACGGTTGTTAGTATAATAAAAAAAACATAGTCGTGCAAACGGCCGGTTTGTATCCAGCGAGTCTGGGCTTTAGAGAACCAAATCGTGCCCGCGAAAATTCGATCATACATGGCCTCCGCACCATAGGGACGAATCGTAGAGAGCACTCGGTCAGACACTGACCAGAATCGCGCACGATTAAGAAATACGAAGAATCCCCCGAGCACGGTAACACCACTCAAGAGAAGTGGCAGATTAGGCTTCACCAAATTCCAGAGCGCGAGATCCAGATGCTGAATCTCAGTGCCTTTGATCGCAGCCACCGCCGGGGAAACCATAAACTCTGTCACCCAGAAAGGTATAATACCGATAACAAGCCCCGCTACAGCTAACACAATGGGACCAATCCACATAGACAGTGGTGCTTCATGCGGCTTTTTGGGTAAGGCTTCATGGTTGGGTTTACCGAAGAAAGGTCCTACGCCCGCTTTCAGTGCCAAGCCCATCATGACCAAATTACCGACCAGAGCCACCGCTAGAAAGATCAACTCTGGGCCACTCAGCTTAACTCCAGCCTTATAGATGAGCTCCTTACCAATAAACCCAAAGAACGGTGGCAGGCCCGACATCGAGAGCGCGGCAAGACCTCCAGCCACCGCCGTGATCGGCATCAGTTTCCTCAAGCCCCGTAGCAGTGTCACATCGCGGGTGCCCGTTTCATGGTCAATCGATCCGACCACCATGAAAAGCGTCGCTTTGTAAAGCGCGTGTCCGATCAGAAAGACCACCATCGCTTTAATCGCATACTCAGAGCCGATTCCAAGCAACATGGTGAGCACCCCGAGGACGCCGAGTGTTGTGTAGGCTAAGATCGACTTAACATCCTTCTGGAAAAGCCCGAGGAACATGGCGAGTAGCAGCGTCAAACTACCGAAAATGGCGAGAGTATATTCCCAAAGTCCACTACCACTGAGCGAGGGGTTCAGGCGAGCCATCAAAAAAATACCCGCCTTGACCATCGTCGCCGAATGCAAATAGGCACTGACTGGAGTCGGCCCCGCCATCGCATTGGGCAACCAAAAGTGAAACGGCACCTGTGCACTCTTAGTAAACGCCCCACCCAGAACTAATAAAACGATAGCCGTATACCATGGGCTGGCTTGAAGCAGGTCCCCCATCCCATTTATTTCGGCAAGACTGAAACTGCCCGTCACCATGCCGATCAAGACGAAGCCTGCCAGCATGGCCATCGCCCCGAGACCAGTGACTAAGAGCGCTTGAAGCGCCTTCCAACGAGCCGTCTTCTCCTCACAATTAAAACCGATTAAAAGATAGGAGGTAATACTTGTGCCCTCCCAGAAAACAAAAAGTAGGATCAGGTTATCTGAGAGAACAAGCCCCAACATAGAACCCATAAACGACAGCAAATAGAGAAAGAAACGCCCCAGCTGTGGATGCCCATGCATATAACCACCTGCATAAATCAGTATAAAACCACCGATCCCCGTCACCAGCAGCCCCATCAAAAACGACAGCCCATCTAGCCTTAAACTGAACGAAGTCCCCAGAGCTGAAAACCAATCAACTTGATAAACCAACACGCCCCCGGCCTCAATCACTCCTGATTGAGTGATAAACATGATGAAGGCACTAAATGGCGCGAGCGCTAATAACCAACCCGCACGATCTCCTAAGTAGCGCACTACAGTGGGTGCGATACAGGCCGAGATGAAAATAACGGCTAAACTATAGATGAGTATGGTAGGCATTTAATACGATGGAAATGCCTACCATCTAAACAACTAGAATGGATTCAAGAAAAAGCGGATTTTTTTATTATTAATCCGAGTTGCCACCAATTATTGTCCTGAGCCCGCAGCTTGAACTGGGACTTCGCCCGAGCTTCGATTTCTGCGAAACTGGAATTTATTCAAATCTCTCAGCGAAAGCTCGGCTCCCAAATCTGCGTAGGAACTGCTGTCTTGAAGCAGCATGCGATACATTTGCTCGTCGGCTGCTTTTTTTAAGGGCTGTGCATCCTCCACGATCTGAGCATCTTTGTGCAGATCCTTAATGCGCTCGTTCCAACGGGAGAGCCCATATTCTTTTTTGGGGAAAGTTTTCGTCTCAGTTTTAAACAGCTTACGCTCACCGTCTTTACCTTTAACCTCAATCGCGCTGCGCTTTGAACCCATAGATGAAAAGTGACTATCCCATTTTTGAATGGGAAACTTCTTGTTCAAAATATCGCTTTGGTTGCCGGACCCAGACCATTGGTTTGGCGTTACCCGCTTATTCTGGATGCTATTTGCCTGCTTACCTGCAAAACTAACCGTGCTGTTAGATTTAGGTTTTGCTTCGACAGAAACCAAAACAAAGAAAAGCGGTAGGATGGTGCAAAATAAGACTCGGGGCATTAGAGACATAAATATTAATAAAAAGACATACTGTTTTTGAAGCAAGCTAAACAAATTGTGAGCGCAAACTCTACCCAATAGTTTTTAACCGAGAACTTGATTCAGCTCGATTATTAAACATGTGTAAGTCGATAAATTAAAATGATGTCTCAAAAATTCCAACGCACACTCGAATATAAGCCCTACTTGTATGCCTTTTGTGTTTTCGCACTTTGCTGGATCACTCTGCTGCTTTTCGCAGGAGGCTTTACTACAAGTATAAACGCAGGCATGGCTTTTTTGGACTGGCCACTCTCCAATGGCTCTTTGAACCCTGAAGGCTGGATCACAGATTCGGATAAACTAGCCGAGCATAGCCACCGACTCTTAGGGATGAAAATCGGTCTGTTAGCGATTGGCATTTTTACTTGGACGTATTTTCGCGAGGCGCGTCCAAGTGTCAGAACTCTCGCTCGCATACTGCTACTTGTCGTCGTGTTACAAGGCGTCATGGGTGGTGCACGTGTCCGCTTTGATCAGCTAAACCTTCTGACCGAAAATAACTTACTGGCACAAAGTTTTGCTGTAGCACACGCCTGCGGAGCCCAAATCGTAGTCGGATTATTAGTCACCATTACACTGCTTTCATCACGATTGTGGATAGAAAAAAAAGCAGGCCTATTCGAAACTGTGCCCGCGACGGTAAAAACACTAGGGATTATCACCTGCGCTGGAATTTTCCTCCAGATACTTGTTGGTGCGATTATGCGGCATGCAGGCGCTGGGCTCGCTATAGCCAAATTCCCATTGGCAAATCAACATAGCCTTATCCCTGATTACTGGAATTTCGGCGTGAGCATACATTTCGCTCACCGTGTGGGAGCGATTATCGTCACGGTCTTGATACTCTCATTTATCATTCGCGTCTGGACGCACCGCCCGACACGTAAAGCACTTGGATACCTGGGAACGATCATTATTGCTCTGCTAGCTGTGCAAATCTACTTAGGCGCTCTCACCATTTGGACCGTAAAGAATCCACATGTCGCCACAGCCCACCTGCTGGTCGGCGCTTTTCTACTTGCAACAACATTGGGGCTAACTTTGCTAGCCCATCGTTCGGTAAGACATTCTACCTAAGTGTATTTACTGAAACGCACCTTTCCCAATGCTGCACGAAAGCACAGATTCAAACTCGCTAGCCGAAACAAAACATTCGGAAACTTCGCTGCATGCCCGCTTAACCGATTTTTACGAACTCACTAAACCTCGTCTAAGCTTCCTATCCGTTGTCACTGCAATCGTTGGCTACCTTGCCGCCAATCCGGGCCGTGATCTCACTGTCCTGATTAGTTTACTCGCCGGCACCAGCCTCGCTGCTGGCGGAGCCGCAGTGCTCAATCAATGGTTGGAAAGAGAGTCCGACGCAAAAATGGTGCGCACACGAGACCGGGCGATTCCTGCGGGTCGTATCGCTCCTACCCATGCTTTCATCTACGGCTTTGTCCTGAGTGTGCTCGGCTGCTTCCTCCTTTTTTCAGGAGCGAATGCGCTTGCTGGTTTACTCACAGCGGCAACAATTGTTTCCTACGTCTTACTGTATACTCCACTTAAGAAAGTGACTACTTGGAATACTTTAATAGGAGCAATCCCTGGAGCACTCCCACCCCTCATCGGCTGGTCAGCTGCTGAAGGCAACATCTCCACCTTAGGCTGGATTCTCTTTGCCATATTGTTCCTCTGGCAAATGCCACACTTTTTCGCAATCGCCTGGACGCACCGTAAAGACTACGCGGCTGGAGGCTTTGTCATGCTATCGAATGCGGACAAAACGGGTCAGAAAGTAGCCCGTCAAGCATTTGCTTTTTCCATCGCACTCGTCATCAGCACACTCCTTCCACTTATTCTAGGATACACAACTTGGTTTTACGGGGCCGTTGCCATCGTAGGCGGAATTTACATCCTCCGTCCGTCCATTGCATTTCTAGATGTAAACAAACGTGATGTAGCCGCAAGGAAGCTGTTTTTCGCATCAATCTTCTACCTTCCTGCTTTGCTAATGCCGCTTGTAATCGACCTCTGGTTGATCGCTTAGCTCTTAAAATCACACAGCGATGATCGCAACCGAAGACCTCCCTACACTAAATGCTGTCCTGAATGCGAGTGCGACAGTTTTACTAACCGTCGGCTTCATTTGCATCAAAACAGGTCGCGAAAAAGCTCACCGCGCGAGCATGGTGTCGGCTTTTGCTGTATCCGTTATATTCCTTTTCTTTTACTTACTCCATAAGTGGCTAGTCAAAGGCGTACACACACCCTTTACCCAGGAAGGCTTCATCCAGCAGTTTTATTACGCCATGTTAGCCTCGCACATCATACTAGCTATGCTCGTGCCTTTTCTCGTAATCATAACCATGACTTACGCTATAAAAGATAAACGCGAGAAACATAAAGCGTGGGCACGCTGGACCTTCCCGATTTGGTATTACGTCTCCGTCACGGGAGTCCTCGTTTACTGCTTCCTTTACGTTTGGTTTCAGTAAACTATGCAGACGGCTCCGTCGTTCGGCACGCTTCGCAAACGCACTCCGCCTCGCCCTTAACCACACGGTAGCGAAAATCACGTCCGGGATCACTCTTATCGGTTGCGCCGCACTGCACGCACTGGTGCAAGGCCTCATCGTCACGAACGCGCTTTTCCGACTCGAATTTAGCTATTCGTTTACGTGATTCGATTGTACTCCCGAACGCACCTCTGAAAAACAAAAAGTAGTTTAACAGTGGAAAGAGAATCGCTACCCGATCACCCATCGTCGGTGCAAAAATAAAAGTCAGCGCGGTCAAGCCTCCCACAAAGTAAGCCATCCACTTTACCTTCATCGGTATCACAAAAAAAATCAGGAATTGAATGTCTGGATGGGTCGTCGCAAAAGCAAAAAATACGCTCAAATACAAAAAGTAAGGAGATAAATAGATCACAGTCCCCGGCGAAATCAGCTGACCTAGAAATGCACCTACGACCGAAAAGAGAAGCCCACTGAATAAATATACATTAAAGCGAAAGACGCTCCAGAGAGCTTCTAAGGAAGTGCTCATCATCCAAAATATATACCAAAAGAAGGCTATAAATACCATGCTGAGCACTGAATTCGGGATGTTTGGCGGGGCCACCATAAAGCTCATAAGTCGCCACCACTCGCCCTCGAAAACCTTATTAGGGATCAGTAGTAAAGACGCAAAGTCTACTCGACCCAATAAGATCATCCCCAGGATAAATACCTGTGCGATAATTAAGAACATGACCACATTGGGCACGGCCCAATTGCCAAATCGCTTTTCTAATCGGTCAAGAAATTTCATTTTTGATAATATATAAAAGTCATCGAACTTAACGTGACAACAGGATGAATCTAGAATATCGCAAGCAAGCCATGCAACACTGCACAGGCAACAAGCGCTGCCACTGTATCATCTATAGCGCAGCCCAGACCACCCGGCAAGTTCTGCAAATCTTTAATAAAAAGTGGTTTCGCGATGTCAAATATGCGAAACAGAATAAATCCAGCCAGAAGCACCGGCCACCCTCCGTGCTCAACCATTAAACCATTGGGCCCCTGCATCCCCAGAAAGACCAGAGGCATAGCAACAAATTCGTCTAAAACAATCATTCCGGGGTCACGCATCTGCAAGCGGCGCTCTGCAGTATCACAAAAGCCAATCGCCAGGTAAGTAAGTAACCCCGCCAATAATAGAAATCCGATAGGGGTCGTATAGTGAAATAATACGGCATAGAGACCGACCCCCGCGACGCTACCTACTGTGCCGGGACCCTTCTTAACCCGTCCCAGTGGACCCAAAGTAGCAATATTCACAACAAACGATGTCGGTAAAACCCGCATCCAAAAAAACTGCTTTTCAATATCGGAGTCCTTCACTTTGAATCCTCACCCATAAAAACAGACCAATACTTCACCATATAAACTGTGCCTGAGGATACCGTTAATGCTGTAGCCAAAACAAAAAAACCGATGCCCAGCCACCAAAGCACATCACTCACTAGGATGGGAACTAAATTTGCAAAATCCCGCATCAAAGCGATTGATGCCAACAACAATATCGCGGATACCATCTGGGAAACGGTTTTATGTTTCCCTGATTTCTCTGCCGCTAAGACGATACCCGAACTCGCCGCGACTAAACGCAGCCCTGTAATTAAAAATTCACGACTCAAAATCAGCAGTAAAAGCGGTAAAGTCCAAGCCGGTAAGGTGCCCAGCGCTAATAAGCTGATAAATAGTCCGACCATGAATACTTTATCGGTCAGCGCATCCATTAGCTTTCCAAAACTGGAGACTAGATTCTGCTTACGCGCATAATAGCCATCCGCCCAATCAGTCAGAGCACCGATGATAAACAGAATAAAAGCCCCCGTCGCTGCGCCAGTTAAAGGGAGATACAACAATCCGACCACACCAAATAAAATTGGGATTCGGGAAAGTGTTAACAGGTTCGGTAGATTCACAACATCCACCCTGCCGTAACATCAAAAATCGGCTAGCTAAAAATTTAGAAAAATACCGGACTAGAACAACTAAGCTGTAATTACAATTAAGGATAAAGTTGGACTTCTGTCCGCTTATGAACTCAATCAAACTTTTTATATGCGCATTGCCATTTATCCAGGAACTTTTGACCCCATCACCAATGGTCATCTCGACGTTATCGAACGAGCATGCCGGATTTTTGATCATGTGATTATTGCCGTTGCGCTAAATAAAAGCAAATCCCCCCTTTTCTCGTCAGAAGAACGCGTGCAATTAATTGCCGAAAACCTCACAGATAATCCTAAGACAGAGGTTCTCGAATTTGACGGCCTTATCGTCGATTTAGCCGAAAAACACAACGCAATCGCTCTCATACGCGGTCTGCGCGCAGTATCCGACTTCGAATACGAGTTTCAGATGGCTCAAATGAACCGCCACTTAGACGATAAAATAGAGACTATATTTATGATGCCCAATGAAGAATATTTCTTCACCAGTTCGCGCTTGGTCAAACAAGTCTTCAAATACACCTCAAGAGAGCGGAATTTGATCCCGCCGAACGTTCACACCGCACTCTGTACAAAATTCGGTCACGATCTATAAAAATGGCTAACACTACTGAAGATAAAGCTGCGGGTAAAGAGACCAAGCAGACACTGGGCATCATATTCCTAACACTTTTTTTAGATTTAGTTGGGTTTTCGATCATCTTCCCCCTTTTTCCAGCCATGCTGGACTACTACCTGCCCAATGGTGCCGGAGACGGAAGCTTGCTTGGACAGCTAATCGCCCCACTCGCATCGTGGGCTGAGAGTAGTGGCGCCTCCGATCCGCGGTTTATGACTGCAGTCCTTTTTGGCGGCATCTTAGGGTCACTCTATTCGATCCTCCAATTTATTTGTGCGCCGCTTTGGGGTGCACTTTCGGACCGTATAGGCCGCAAGAAAGTCCTCATCATTACAATATCCGGGCTCGCTTTGAGTTATGTGGCTTGGTTCTTTGCGGCCTCTTTTTGGGTGCTTATTATAGCGCGTATTTTAGGCGGAGCCATGGGTGGAAACATCTCAGTAGCCACGGCCGCAGTCGCCGATGCTACAAGCCGCGAAAAACGCTCCAGTGGCCTCGCGATCGTCGGCGTTGCCTTCGGCTTGGGCTTCATCGTTGGTCCCGCGATTGGTGGCTTACTGACAAAGGTCAACCTACTTGAATTCGCGCCCGCACTCGGCAATTTTGGTGTGAATCCTTTTTCGGCACCTGCATTACTCAGTTTTGTGCTCTCGATTGTAAATCTAATCTGGGTCGCTAAGCGCTTCAAGGAAACCCTACCGGAGTCCAAGCGCAGTGTAGCCTCCGCAACGCGAAAAAAGTTCCAAGTCTTCAAGATCTTTCAAAGCCCCAACCCAGCTACCCGCCGCACGAATTTAGTCTATCTAATCTTCATGCTGGCCTTCAGTGGAATGGAATTCACGTTGACCTTCCTCGCAGTGCAGCGTTTCGGATTTTCCCCGGCCCAAAATGGCGCCATGTTCGTCTTTATCGGCTTTATTCTCATTCTCGTGCAAGGCGGCTTGGTTCGTAGACTAGCTGCACCCGTCGGCGAAAAGCGGCTTGCTGTGGCCGGACTTGGTTCGGGTATACTTGCATTCCTCGTCATCGCATTTGCCCTCAATTTGGGGCTCTTCTTCCTCGGGCTGGCTCTTATGGCACTTGCGGTCGGTCTCGTTTCGCCGACCTTAAGCGCACTGGTTTCATTGTACTCCAAAGAGGACGAACAAGGCTCCAGTCTTGGCATATTTCGCTCTGCGGGTTCTTTTGCCCGTGCGATCGGACCACTGCTAGCCGCATTTATCTACTTCGCCTACGGATCACAAAATGCTTATCTTGGAGGTGCACTGATTTTAATCGTGCCATTCTTAATTGCCCTGCCACTACCGAAACCAATTAAATAATTGGCTGCCGACTATCACAGAATACGTCTTTCGGCTTTTTTGATTTCTAATTAGTTTAGGGACCAAAATGAGGCATGTTGATGTTGTTAATCTGACATGCGTATAAGTTAAGCACTTATTTCACCTTCAGCTGATAATACAGCAAGCCCACAAGGGCTAGAGCATGATCGATCTTGTTCGCGGCAGCCCACTGAAAAACTTCTGACTCCGGGAGTGCCCGCACCTCTAACTCTTCGTGCTCATCCCAGTTTGTGCCGTCAACGTGTGGAACTGCTTTATCTGCAAATACGATATGTGTCCGGTTATTGAGTATCGCGGGATTGGGACTACAGGTTCCTATTAAACGTCCCTCTTTGGCAACGTATCCTGTTTCTTCGGCTAACTCGCGTAAGGCGGCGACGACCGGGTCTTCACCCCTTTCAATGATGCCTCCCGGGAATTCCCAGGACAACGCGTCCATGCCCATACGAAATTGTCGAACCAGTATCAACTGACCTGATACCGTGCGTGCGACGACGATCGCCCAATCACGGGAATCAAGATAGTAGAACTCGCCCTCTTTTCCGTTTTCGGGGTGTCGATACAGTCGGGCGCGCAAATCCCAAACCCGACACGTATTGAGCAGGCGATCCTCTAAGATCTCCCAGATTTGCGGCTTCTTCGAAAGCTTACCCGACATTAGTTAGACGGTAAATTAATTGCTTGCCCGATGCGCAAACGGCGCGGATCCACTTCAGGATTCAAATCAAGGATCGTCTGCAAACTGACGCCTACTTTCGAAGCAATCCGTGCAAATGTATCCCCCGACTCAATCACGTAAATTGAGGCACCGCTTGATGAAGACACAGAACCTGAGTTAGAGCTCGCTTCAGCTTTAACCGGAGCAGTGGTTTTTACCGTGCGGGTGCCGAGTTCGGTAATCTGAGTCGCAATCTTCTGGATCGCTTCACGGTCTTCTTTGATTCCGATTTCAAGTGCTTTAATGGCGCGCTCACTCATGTTACCATACGTTTTTTGACGAGCCAGCGCCCCTTCTTGCTCGGAAAGCCGAGCCGAGAGCTCATCCACTTGCACGCTCAAACCATCGACTATTTTTTCGAGGCGTGCATCCGTGCCACTACGGGCTTCCACTTCGGCATTCACAGTATTTAGCCGCTGATTTGCTGACATCCCAAAATAGAGACCCGCGCCACCAACCAGCACCGCGAGTATCGCCAAGGCAATTGCTACAAAACCACCACCGCCAGAACTTTCTATCGAATCATCTTCCATAAATAGTGGACGCTAAGTAATTATTTGTCGGGTGCAAGCCGCGTGTTGACCCTCCCCTCTGCAAAGGTTTGCATCACCCAATAAACATGGCTCCACAAGAAACGAATCGATTACCGGTCAAAAAAATGATCGCCCTACTGCTGTTTACTGGCGTTTGTGGCGCTGCGCTCGTCTACTACATGTGGACTTTGCACCCAGATTTTGAATATTGGCAGTCACTCCTTGACCGAGGCCTCCAATATTTGAAAGCACATCCGACAGCTCTCATTTTAAGCTTAGCAATCTTACCGGGCATAGGTTTTCCGATTAGCCCATTGTTAATTCTCGTCGGCATTGTCCTTGGTGAGCGGTATGGGATCTTAACTGCCTGCATAATGGGACTGTGCGCACAAGCGATTTGCACGACTTGGACCTATATTTTGTCTGCAGGCCCCTTGCGCAAAACCCTGATCAGAACGATCCTCAAAAATCGACCGATTCCAGAACTGACTCAAAGCAACGTATGGCGGCTCGGCCTGATTCTGCGAATCACACCGGGCATACCCTATGCACTCCAAAATGTCGTTTTAGGCGTCATGGGGATGCCATTCATGATTTACATGATCATCTCTATACCCATTCAGGGCCTCTACGCCGTGGGGTTTATGGTCACAGGAGGTGCCATTTTTAAGGGTAACATAGGTCTCGCGATCAGCGCGGTTACATTATTGATTGTCGTCATCCTAGTCACCCGCATCTTTATCAAGCGCAAGCATGCCTATGTTGAATAGTCTATTAGAACCCGATGCAGCAGATGTCCTCACGGTAAAGGATCTGACGCGTAAGATTAAACGTCAACTTGAGGGCCGATTCACACGGTTCTGGGTGCGTGGCGAGGTATCCAACGTGCGAACCCAAAGTTCTGGCCATATCTATTTCTCGCTCAAAGACAAAGATAGTCAATTGCCCGCCGTTTGCTTTGCACGTGATGCCGCACTGCAATCCGTGCAAATCGAAGACGGCATGGAGCTTTTACTTTTTGGCGACTTATCTGTTTACGAACCGCACGGTCGTTACCAGATGATAGTTAAAGTCGTCATTCAAAGTGGTCTGGGCCAATTACAAATCGAATACGAGCGTTTGAAACGCAAACTTGCCGCTGAGGGTCTCTTCGAGGCAGATCGTAAGCGGCCTTTCCCACTTTGCCTCAACCGCATAGCCGTGATCACTTCACCTTCGGGTGCAGCTATTCAAGATTTCAACCGGATTCTTCGTCGCCGAAATTATAAAGGCGAAATCGTCATACTACCGGCGCGTGTTCAAGGTAAAGAAGCTTCAGGCGAAATTGAAAAGATGCTTGAATATGCCAATAATTCCGGGGAATTCGATCTCATCGTATTGACTCGGGGTGGCGGCAGCATCGAAGATTTATGGCCTTTTAATACGGAGTCTCTGGCTCGCGCCGTGGCTTCGAGTTCTACCCCAACTTTATCTGCAGTCGGTCACGAAATCGACCACGTGCTCACAGATTATACTGCCGACCTGCGTGCTGAAACTCCGTCCGGCGCCGCGGAATTAATCTCATCAGCACGCCTTGAACTCGTACAACGTATCGCAACTACACACGAGACGCTCAGTGAACTGGTTGAGTCTTCGGTTTATGAGTTGAAAACTCTGCTTAGAGATCACTCGAATCGCCTAAAGCTAAATGATCCGACTCGCCACCTCCAAATGTTGACGATGCGACTCGACGAGAATCAATCAAAATTATCTTCAATTGTAGATCGGGAAATCCGTTCGTCCCAAAATGCCACTCAACTGCTAACCAATCGACTCGCCGCCCTACACCCAAAATCGATACTAAAACTATCCGAACGCACAGTCGAAGATTTCTCACGGCGAATGCAACGCGCTGTCCTCATCAGGACCAAAGAACAGAATAGCTTAGTCACATACCTTGAAAAGCGGTTAAATAATACAAGTTTACAATCAAGCCTCCAACGCGGCTTTGCACTTCTCCAAAAGGATGATGGATCCATCATCAGTAATGCCGACCATGTGGAAGTCGATGAATCGATTACCGCACGCACAGCGACTCATCGATTAAAGCTTACAGTAACGGAAAAACATGCAAGAGACGCATAAAACGTTTAAATACTTTCAAGCACTTGCGACTAGCCAACCCAGTTCACTTGGAAGCGAGTTTGAAAATAAAGTTAACGCACTTTCGAACCAAGAGCGACGCACCCTGTTCGCGGACATTCTGAATGCTGATCAAATAACCGATCAACTAAAAGCAATTACCGAAGCCGCTCCCAGGCTCTTGGACGGTGTTCCCTATTTGTTGCAAGATATGTTTGATGTCGCAGGTCAATCAACCCGTTGTGGCGCGCCTCTAAGTGAAACACTCGATGAGCCAGTCGATGAATCCTGCCTTTTGTATAGGCATTTAAACGCATTAGGCGCGTGCTATTTAGGCAAAACACAGACGAGTGAATTCGGCATGGAACCGAGCGGAGCGAATCTAACTCATGGCAAATGCACCCATCCGAACGGCCCTGATTTAATCACCGGCGGTGGCGCGAGCGCTGCATCAGTGGCCGTCAAGACAGGCTACGCACCTTTAGCTTTTGGTCTGGATACCTATGGCGGGGTCCGTATACCCGCTGCATTCTTAGGTCTCTTCGCGTATAGAATGGAGAGCAATCGCTTTGCCGAGTCGGGTGTTTTTCCAATTGCTCCGAGTATCGAATCTGTCGGATTTTTTACCAACAATCTAGAAGACTTGAAAACAACTTTTCTCGCACTCTATGGGTATACAGACTTCCAAGATGAAAACCCTGTAAACGGATGTTTTGTTTCTGATATATCCGGAGCCGTAAATGTAGAAATCAAATCAGGACTGGTAAAACTCTGTAGAGTGCTCAGTGCCCATGAGGACTTATCCGTAACGACAAAGCTGACAAATAGTTTTAGGAACGCAAAAACCACCCTGGATATCATCCTATCCCGTGAATTGTATTCAATACATAGATACTGGATTGAAGAATACGAAGATCAATACGACCCGCATCTAGTTCAGTTTATTGATAATGGAATGAATTGCAGCCCTTCAGCAACCGAGTCTGCAAATGAAAATCAGCGCAGCGTTCGTTCAGCGATCGCAGAAGTGTTTATAGATTATGACTACATCATTCTGCCGATCAGCACCGAAGCGAACCTGCTTACGGAGGACTGGAGTCAAGAGATCGAAGACGACATTATTCATTTAATTGCTCCAGTTAGTTTAGCATTTATACCAGCGATTATACTTCCGATCAATTGTGGAGAGGGTCGGACAAGTGCTGTTCAAGTGCTCATAAATCCGGAAAAGCTCAAACTAGTGCCTTCGATTATAGCCAAGGCTGCAAGATATTATGCAAACGGAATCAGAGACAATTAAGTAATAAAAAGGCGGTCACCAAAATCACCTAAACCAGGGCAAATATACTTACTTGCATTGAGTTCGCGATCAATGACGCCTGTTATGACTGGCACATCCGGGTGCGCAGTAACGAAGGCTTCGACGCCTTCAGGTGCGCAGATGACGGAAATCATCATCAGCTTTTTAGCGCCCTTTGCTTTCAATTCATTCACAGTTTGTATAGCAGAACCACCCGTCGCCAACATGGGGTCGATCACGAAGACAGAGCTTCTTTCTGTAATTTCAGGCATCTTAGCGTAGTAGCAGGAAGCAATTGCAGTGGCCTCATCACGCTCCAGCCCGATGAACCCAACCGAGGCTCCCGGAATAACATCCAGTGAAGTTTGTAGCATTCCGATTCCGGCGCGTAGTATTGGGACGATGACGACATCTTCAGATACAGTCTTGCCGGTCATATTTTCCAGTGGTGTCTGTATTTGAATATCCTTCAATTCCAAAGATTTAGAGGCTTCAAGAATCAGTATACGAGTCATCGCTTCACTGGCTCGACGAAACGGTTCAGCCCCTGTTTCCGCATTTCTTAAAATTGACAAGAAATGCTGCACGAGTGCGTGGTTATCTAAAACTGTAATCATTATTAAATTTTTTCTAAGCAAGTGAAACTGCACCTTCGAGTAGGTTCGCAAATTCTGAGCGCACACGATTGGCAGTCTCGGCTACTTCTTCATGACTCAGTAGTTGGTCCGAGATGCCCGCCGCTGCATTCGTGATGCATGAGAAACCAATCGCACGGATACCGAGTTGACGAGCAGTCGTCACTTCAGGCACCGTAGACATACCCACTGCATCAGCTCCAAAGCCTGCAAACATCCGTATCTCAGCAGGTGTCTCGTAACTGGGCCCAGTCGTGGCTAGGTAGACCCCTTCTTTAAGCGCAATATCTTGAGCGCTCGCCCAATCGCGAATATCAGCTCGCAGTTTAGCATCGTAGGCAATGCTCATGTCTGGAAAGCGTGGCCCTTTACCTGGATCCGTTCCGATCAATGCATTCGTTCCCATGAAATTAATGTGATCCGACAAGAGCATGAAATCCCCGGGGCTTAGATCCGCGCGTATACCGCCCGCAGCATTTGTCACAAACAATGTTTTTACACCTAATTCAGCCATAATGCGTATAGGCAAAGTGACTTGCTCCATGCTGTAACCTTCATAAAAGTGAAAACGCCCTTGCATACAAAGCACACGGCGTGAACCGAGGTTCCCATAAACAAATTGCCCGGCATGTCCCGCTACTGTCGAAACAGGAAAACCATCAATCTCTTCGTATGCTAAGCGACCGAGCACTTTGATACGATCATCTGCAAAAAAGCCGAGCCCTGAACCAAGTATCAAGCCTATTTCAGGAGCAAAATCAGTAAGTTCTTTAGGTAACGTTGGTATTGGGATCATAAGTAGAATTATAAGGAATCAATTAAAATTTGCTGAACTATTGGCGGATCGGAACTAAATTGAAACGCTTCTTTCAACTTGGCTTTAACAGCCAGAAGTCTGCCAGAATCATTTAAATGTATGGTTGCCAATAAATCACCGGCCACGACTGAATCGCCTACTTTTTTATTTAATACGATACCAACACTTGGATCTATCGTATCCTCGGCTCGACTACGCCCCGCACCTAAAATATGAGCAGCTTCTCCAATCGCTAAGGCATCAACCGCACTCACATAGCCCACTTGCTTGCCATCCGCAATCAGTGCTTCCTTCTGACTAGCTGCAGTGAACACGCTATAATCCGTGACAACGGCCCCATCGCCACCCTGTGCAACCACCATATCTGCAAAAGCGTTTAAAGCCGAACCATCCTCTATAACTTGGTCGACCATAGTGATCCCTTCATCGATCGATTTACATAAACCAGCCATCTCGATCATATGCGCTACCAACATACGCGTTAAATACATGATATCTTTCGGCCCTTTTCCTTTTAGGCATTCGATTGATTCGATTACTTCCAGGCTATTACCTACCGCATATCCGAGCGGCTCGTCCATCCGCGTGATGAGCGCACGCGTAGGTTTTCCGAGCTGCTGACTTGTTGAAACCAGCGCCAATGCCAACTTGCGGGCCTCCGCTTCTGTCTTCATAAAAGCACCCTGCCCACACTTTACATCCAAGACCAGACCATCGATTCCTGCGGCCAGTTTCTTGCTCAAAATACTAGAGACAATCAAGGGCACGCTTTCTACCGTGGCCGTCACGTCTCGAAGCGCATACAACATGCGATCCGCAGGCACCATATCCTTAGACTGGCCGATTATAGCCAAGTAGTGTTTCTGTAATTGCGCACGGTAAGCCGCCTCGCTTAGCTGGGTTTTAAAACCAGGGATCGATTCCAACTTATCCAGAGTCCCTCCAGTGTGCCCAAGTCCACGACCGCTAATCATCGGCACACAAATACCCACAGCCGCAGCAATCGGCGCAAGTATGAGGGAAATCTTATCGCCTACCCCACCTGTAGAGTGTTTATCGATTTTCGGGCGCGTAATTTCCGGCAATTCAATGACTCGCCCCGAACGCATCATTGCATCTGTCAAATACGTGGTCTCTTCAACATTCATCCCATTTAGCACAATCGCCATGAGCAATGCGCTCGCTTGGTAATCCTTAAAAGAACCATCTACCAAGCCTGAAACAAAGGTCTCTATCTGATCCTGGGTAAGTATTTCCTGGGAACGCTTGGCGGCAATGATATCTCTTGGTAAATGCATAGGATGATTTGCTTGTAAGCTTGGTCGATGGTTGAAGTTGACACGAATACTATTGATTACAACTTCGTTCTGGAACTATGTAATGTGACAATTAAGTAATACTATAGACATCCCCGAAGAAAAATTATGGACGCAAAAAAATTTGCCGCGCATCTAGACGCAACTAACCTTAAGTTGAACGCTACAGATGCTGAGATCTGTGCACTCTGTGACGAAGCGGCCCACGCGGAATACGCCTCAGTTTGTATCTATCCAGAAAGCGTTTCCGTTTGTTCGAACATTTTATATTCCACCCCAGTCCATGTGTGCACGGTGATCGGCTTCCCTCACGGACGCTCGACCGTTGATTCAATGTGCGCAGAGATCAGAAAAGTTAAAGACAATGGAGCTGATGAAGTAGATATTGTCATCAATTATGCATCGCTCCGCGCTGGTGACCGAAACTACGTCACTGAACAGATGCAAGCCGTATGTTCAGTCGCCAAAGAACTTAATTTGTTGTCCAAAATCATCGTTGAAACCTGCTTTTTAACAAGGGCGCAAAAGCTCTCCGCTTTAAAGATCTGCGAGTCGGCAGGGGCTAATTTTATTAAGACTTCAACTGGATTTGGAACGGCTGGTGCAAGCGTTGAAGATGTTCAGTTATTTCGCGACCACCGCGCGGCGAATATTCAGATCAAAGCTAGTGGTGGTATAAAAACATTTACAGATGCTAAAGCACTGATCGAAGCAGGCGCGACACGCTTGGGAGTTTCAGCCGCAAATAGTCTAATTGCAGAGTTAAATGGTGCGACTCCAACAACCAGTAGTGACAGCAGCTACTAGATAGTGCTAAATTGGATACGCCATGCCGGATTTAAACCAGCGTGAACAAGCTTGGATCGGGGACTCTGTTTTGGCCCTCTTCGCACGTGAGTGGATACTTAAGCAAACGAACTTAACACCCTCTGAACGTTCAGAAGTATTTATACAAATGACTTCTAACAAGTTTCTCGCATCCCTTGGCCAACCGACCAAGATGGAAGCTGAAATAGGAGCCGTTTATCGAGCAGAAGGACTGGAGGCGGCCTTCAAATTTATTGATTGCAAGTTCGTTCCTGTTTTCAAAAAGCAGCGAATAAATAAAGCCAAGGCGAGTCATTTCCGCACAGCTAAAAAATCGAAATGAGCTCAGTAATGTGGCGGACGTTCGTTAGCAGGTAGATCACCACCGCTATTTTGAGACAAGGCGTCTAGCTGCTGTTTCAATCGATCTAATTTAAGATCACTCTGCTCTAACCTTCGACACAGCTTATAGATTTCAGAATCTTGCTCGGTAATGTGTCGTTCCAAATGTGCTACTTTTGACTCGAGTTCGTTGATTCGTGTTTCGTCCATATAGCTTAATAGTTTAAACAAGTTTTATAAAGGTGCCTACCTAAATAATAGGTGGGTGTATTTAAATGTGCGGGACATGCCTCGCAGATCCGGGCGAGCGCGGAAGAGGCCGTATCAAAACTACATTGAGTGTAGATTTCTTGAGGTAGGGACGCATCGCCGAGGCGTCAGTCCTGCAGGCGAATACGTCTGCCCGGCCCTTTCGTTTTCTGACATAAGGTAGCCTACCAGCGAACGGCGGTTTCAGCGAAGGCGCCCTACCTAGCTCTGAAGTGTCTCAATTTCTGAAAGTTTTAGATTAGCTCGGGAGCGCGTCCCTCCATCATACAAAAGTGCAGCGGCACGCTCCCGCGCGACCATGATTGTAAAGCAACTCTAAGATGATCCCGTTGATATAATTGCACTCAAAATAGGAAATAAAAGACGAATTGAATCGACGGATGTAAGCACGATTCTAATCTACAAACTGTGAATTCAGATATTAAGTGGCTCATTTTTCTTGGTCTGGAGCGTAAACTCTTTCAAGAGGACCCTTGCAGAGAAATCATCGAAGCTAAGGGTGATTCCGTCGATATTGTTACTTTCGCTGAAGAGCTCTTGCAAGTAGGCGCATGTTCCGATTTCGACGCGATGCAGGCACTTGTTGAAGTAGCCTTCAATGAATCCTATGAAAAGGGTCCACCGATAGATCCTTTTGATCCGGATTCGGCCTTTGAGCAAATGCCCGGAGACAGTGAAGATACCTCGGACTCTGCCAAATTTGGCATATCGGACATGCCTGAGCTGAATAAATTGGATTCTTTGGAAGCCGCCGACGATTGCCTTAAAGTAATCCTCAACATCTGCCAAGAAGTCGGTGCAAGTGATCTACATTTGTCTGCTGGCGCACGGCCGTTCATTCGGCTCTGTCGGTCCATCGAGTATTTATCCGAAGACAAACTGACTGCGAATGCCAGCCAACTACTAAACACTGCTCTGCTCTCAGTAGCTGACAGAGACACCTTCGAAAACAAACAGGACTTGGACTTAGCTCTGCTGGTCGGTGAAAGTCGATATCGTTTGAATTTAATGGTCCATAAAGATGGCATTGCCGGGTCGTATCGAATCGTGGCCCCGACCATTCCTGAATTATATAGTCTCGGTTTTGATAACATGGATGTTATTAATAAGCTGCTAAGTTATCATAATGGGCTCATCTTGCTGACGGGCCCTGTGGGTGCGGGTAAAACAACTACTCTCGCGGCAATGATCGATGAGTTAAATAAGAATCGCACCGACCACTTGATCATCGTGGAGCAACCGATTGAAATCGTTCAATCCTCGAAAAATTGCCACATCACCCAACGAGAAGTTGGCCCGCACACTAAGTCTTACAGCAGTGCACTTAAAGGTGCGCTGCGACAAGATCCCGATATCATTGTGATCGGAGAATTACGTGATCTTGAAACGATTGAAATGGCGATCAGCGCATCCGAAACCGGCCACCTCGTTATCGGCACCTTACACACCAACAATGCCGCTAATACTCTCAACCGCGTGTTGGATGTCTTTCCCGCAGCCCAGCAGGGACAGATCCGCGCTATGCTTGCTGGAGCGCTTCGTGGCATAATCTGCCAAAACTTGATTCCAGCAATAGACGGCACCTTAAAGCTAGCCTACGAGATCCTCATATCCAATACGGGCGTTCGAAATATGATTTCCGAAAATAAACCCGAAAGCTTAAAAAATGCCATGGAAACGGGTGCCAGTGAAGGGATGCAACTCATGGACAAATCGGTTTTCAAACTCTGGGAAAACGGTGAAATTTCAGATGAAGTCGCTAAGCGTAACCTCCGAGATAAGATGCTCCGCACGCGTGTGGAAGCTAGAATGTAATCCAATTATCAGCAATTTGTAATGGCACGAATAGATACTTTTCTTAACCAGCTCATGCTACTCGATGGCTCTGACTTGCACCTTTCGGTCAGCTCGCCCCCGCGTGTTCGGATCTCAGGCTCGATTAGTGTAATTGAAGCGGCTAAATTAACGCAAGAGTCCCTGACAGAGCTACTCAAAGAGATCACCCCAGAGAATCAGTGGCAACATTTCGAGGAAACTAAGGATCTGGATATAGCCTACGAAATCGAAGACGGAACCCGCTTTCGAGGTAGTTTTTTCTATAATCACTGGGGTATCGCTGCCGTGTTCAGAACAATTCCAGCGGAAATCCTCTCCTTTGAAAAACTGAATTTACCCGAAACATTGAAGAAGTTCTGCACCGCTCGCGAAGGCCTGGTCTTTGTCACAGGCCCAACAGGTAGTGGTAAATCGACTACACTAGCCGCGATGATTGATGAAATCAATTCAACACAGAAGCGCCACATTATCACGATTGAGGATCCGATTGAGTTCGTTCACACCAGTAAGCAAAGCGTGATCGTTCACCGTGAAGTCGGCCAACACAGTCACTCTTTTGCCGCCGCACTACGTGGCGCGATGCGGGCTGACCCGGATATTTTATTGATCGGTGAAATGCGCGAGTTGGAAACTATACGGCTAGCACTCAATTGTGCTTCTATGGGCATGCTCGTATTCGGGACGCTCCACACTAACAACGCGCCTAAAACGATTGATCGTGTGATCGACGCCTTTCCCGCCGATGAGCAAAACCAAATCCGAACCATGCTGGGTGCTTGTCTCACTGGCGTCGTCTCGCAATTGCTTTGCAAAGGAAAAGAATCCGGACGAGTCGCCGCCCACGAAATACTTTTACCCCATGACGCCTTACCCAGTTGCATTCGTAGCGGTAAAATCAGCAAGCTCCGCGGCATAATCGAAAGTAATATGGCAGATGGTATGACGACCATGGATGCTTCACTTGAAAAACTTTATCGCGAGGGACGTATCTCCGCAAATGAGGCTTACATGAAAGCAGCAAATAAAGATCAGTTCGAGAAATTCCGAAAACAAGACAGCGAAGTCACCGCTAGCGACTAACGGACTACTTGAAGCCAAACAATTTCTGCAGGGTGCTCAAGGTCGCACTATTTAAACTGGTCTGCCCTCCAACCACGTCTACGACCTTGCGACAGCTTTGATCAGCCAACTTAGAAGGATCATAGGCAATAATACGAACATCTCCGGCGCGCCCTTCTAAACCTTCGGAAGCAAACCTAGGCGTCCATGCTTTGGGAAGTCCATAAGCGGTAAAAGCAATATCCCAAGCGATTACGTCAGCTGCTTCGTAAGGGCGCGTGACCAAAGCCGGATACAAACGGACGAAGTCAGGAATCTTTGAAGTATAAATTTGAATACGGGCAACCGCTGATTGTTTTTGTAAATACTCGTAAACATTTTCGATCTCTCCCGAACGTATTGATTGGTAAAAGTCTAATGGGTCGATACTGACCAAATTCATCCCATTCCAATTACCGTGGCGATTCTTACTGCCGAATTTTTGCTCCCCATACCAAGCATCAAATGTATTCGTCAATCGAAAGCCGATTTCGAAGTGCAGGTGCCCTCTTTCTTTTGGAATTGAATAGCCGGCTGCTGAGCGTCCCATGATACCGATTTCACTGCCCGAATTAACGCGAACTCCGGGTTTAATCGCTTTGTCAACCGAAGCGAGATGCGCATATAAAGTATGGTAGGCAGGCACTTCTTGATCGTGCTCGATTACAACATAGCGGCCATAACTACTATAGCCCGCAACGGTATTGGTATGCACAACTCGCCCAGGTAAGATCGAATATACTTTATCTGCAGGTTCACCAGTTCGTGTTCGTTTGATCGGATATAAATCCAAACCCTCGTGGAAACGAGCGCCACCGTTGCGAACGCAGCCGAATAAACCCGAGCTAGTGATACCAGAAGCTGTTGACTGGATATATGATTCAATCCCAAGCCCCTCCTGAAATGCAGGGTTCGGCGTCGGCCAAATCAGATCAGCAAGTAGCGAGCATTGAGCGATGAGTAGTCCGCTAAAACACATCAAAAGCGCTCGTGAAGATTGAATCATGGGTGTCTGCTTTGACTGAAAGTGTTACCAACTCGATCTTTTACGTAGCTCAACAATAGTCTTTTTGATATCAGCGACCAACTCGGGTAGCTCTTCCGGCGGCAGTTCTACGAAAGTATATAAATTGCCGTCCTGAATAGCTCCATCTATGCGACGAGCACCTATCGCGGTTCCGTTGATAGTAAACACAAGCCGTGACCCCATATTAGTAACGGAGCTACGATACAATTCGCGCGAGCCCGCCCCATCTAGTTGAATCAACAGCGCCATACCCAGCTCGACGCGCACTAACTCGACATTTGCGATTTGGAACTCATTAATCAAGGGTGCATTGTTTACTGAAATACGCGCGCCACTCACTGGTAAGACGATTGTGTTTCCACCTGTGCCCCCGTAATCTACATTACGTGACTCAACCATGATCCTTGGGATCTTAAAGTCTTTGGTGTCAATTTTGTCTTTTTTGCAACCAGCAAATAAACAAGTAAAAACGATAGATAATAAAAGTAATATCCTGTGAGGTTTTAGGGAGTTTTGCATAATAATTTATTAATCAATGTATGATGTCACCTAGAGTGTCTTCCATCAGCTGCATTAGTTCAATGGAGATATCGACGATTGGCACGACAATTTCGTTTTTCTGTTTTACATGGAGGTATACTTGCTCACCGCTCAATTGTCGTTTACCGACAGCCCGTATCACGCGCTTGCGTTCGAGCATAAGTGCGAGCACATGCTTCAGTCCATTGACCGTAGCATCCTCTGAAACCGTATCGGCCTCATAGAGTGACAAAAAGAAATCTTCTGCGGAAGCCATCCTATCTTGTGCATGGCTGGCGTCTTCATCGGGATGTTTCACCTCTCGTGTCCATCGCCCTAGAACTTGTCCCGGCAATTCAAATTGAGCGACTTCCTCGACGAGTAAATCCACTCGTCCAACCTCACCAACATCTAAATCCTTGAAGATAACGCACACAATTCGATCCCCGGGATTAAAGGGTTCACCTGTAAGCGCTGATTTACGCGCAAGAGTCTTTATCTGCCATTCCATTTGATTAGTAGAAACAAAATGCAAACTTGGATGAGTTATTGACGGATGCAATCAAAAGGAAATGTCTTTTACCTTGCACCAAATTGAGTAGCGGAAAATCTAGCGCCCTTAATTCGAAAATATATACGACTTTTCCAAAAACACATATGCCACGAACCATTGCTATAGGAGATATTCACGGTTGCGCCGACGAATTTCAAGAGCTACTCGATTTGCTGAAATTACAAAGCGGTGACCGCGTGATACAACTCGGCGATCTTGTGAACCGCGGACCGGATAGCCATCGCGTTATCAAATTAGCGCGTAAATACAACATCGAATCAATACTCGGCAATCACGAGCTTCGCTTGCTTCAATTCCATAAGAGTAAGAATGTGAGCATTTTAAAGGACTATGATAAATCGACAATTGATCAATTGACCACCGCGGACTGGAGCTACCTTAAGTCATTACCCAATTACAAATACGATGGACTGCGCGACACAGTATTTGTCCACGGAGGCTTTTTACCGAATCAGCCTTGGATCGAGCAAAGCGTCGATATCATCACAACGATACAAGTAATCGACCAAAATGGTAAGCCCGCTAAGCGCTCCGACGCACCTGATGCTAAATCCTGGGCAGATTACTGGACGCAAGCTCCTTTTGTCGTCTACGGGCATACGCCGCGAGCCGAAGTCGCTTATCACCCATGTGCGATCGGCATCGATACAGGCTGTGTCTACGGTGGACATCTCACCGCTTATATTTTGGACGATAAATCCATCGTTCAAGTGCGCGCTAAAAAGTCCTATGCACACAGTAAACGACTCCCCGACCCCGTTTAAACTGTCCAAAAACTCTCTAACTTCCTTCGAAATCAACCGCTTTAAGCGACTCATCACTTCATCAAATGACTGACGACCCAAACACACATCTAGGGCTCTTAATCGTAGATCTGCAGGACTCACTTTTAAATGTTATTCCAAGTTCAAAAGCACTTCTGAATCGATGTGTCTTCGCACTAGAGGCAGCTAAACTACTCAGCTGCCACATAGCGATCACCGAGCAATCACCCAAAAAGCTAGGGCCGACACATGCAACTATTCAATCCAGTCTGCCCGAATACACTCCCGTATTCGAGAAGACCGGATTTTCCGCATTTGACGCTGAAGGACTGGGTCGCTGGATCGAAACCAACCAAATCGATCACCTATTGATAGCTGGAATAGAAAGCCCAATTTGCATCTATAAAACTGCGCTACACGCGTTGAGCGATGGTTTGGGCGTGACCCTGCTCGCTGATTGTATCGGTGAAAGACGTATCGAAGATCGCCAACCCGTATTTCAGCAATTGCTCAACATGGAAGCCCACATACTTCCCTCTGAAACGATCTTTTACAGCCTGCTGGGTGATGCTCAGAACCCAGCTTTCAAAGCATTCACAGCTTTAGTCAAAAAGCATACCACGAAAGTAAGTGTGTGAAAGAATGTAGCTTGCGAGCTCGTCTCGCGCCCCAGTTGGCCTGAACTCCCCGCTAACCGACAGGCCTGAGCAAGGTGTCTGTCTAATAACTACATTAAGTGTAGATTCTTGAGGTAGGGACGCATCGCCGAGGCGTCAGTCCTGCAGGCGATCACGCCTGCCCATTACCTTCGATCACTGGCATAAGGCAGCCTACTGCCGAACGGCGGTTTTAGCAAAACCGCCCTACCCATTTGCTAGAACGCCCCGCTAACCGTCATGCCTGAACAAGGTGCCTGTCTAATAACTACATTAAGTGTAGGTTCTTGAGGTAAGGACGCATCGCCGAAGCGTCAGTCCTGCAGGCGATCACGCCTGCCCATTACCTTCGATCACTGGCATAAGGCAGCCTACTGGCGAACGGCGGTTTTAGCAAAACCGCCCTACCTTGTTCTGAGTAGTCTCAATTCCTAAAAGCTTAGAGACAACCTCTAAGCTCAAACGCTACACACTGAAGAATGCTATCGCGTGCCCTCTGGCCCCGCCCTAATTACAGTGCGCTTTACTAAGTCGGCTCTGCCTCGCAACTACTGTTCTAGCCGCATCGCAACTAATTAAATGATCGGCCGCAGCCACATGTGCTCGTTGCATTTGGGTTTTTGATCTCAAATCCCTTGCCGTTTAAGCCGTCATCAAAATCAACCACACTCCCATCTAGATACTCCAAACTAGTTGGGTCCATCAGAAAAGAGATGCCGTTGCTTTCCAGTAATTTGTCTTCTGTTTTCTGGTCGTCAAAAGACATTCCATATTCAAAACCCGAGCACCCACCTGCTTCGACGAATACCCTCAATAGCTTACCTGCCTCGCCTTTGTCAGATTGTAGCGATTGAATTTGACTGACTGCACTGTCGGTTAATGTGATCATGCTAATAACAGATCGATTAAGTAATTGTCTGTCAATTAGTAGCTGTGAATCGAACGATTAGCATATTTCGTGCTAGTTTGTTAAAACTGCTTGCGGAAAGTATAATTAATTTCATTCTCTGCAAAGTGGGAACGATGAAACATATTTTTAACGAACTGCACTTTGAGCTGGTTCGAATCATTGCCGAAGGCGGTATGGGCATCGTTTATGAAGCAAAACAACACGGTGTGGGTAACTTCGAGAAGCGAATGGCGATCAAACTAATTCGCGAAGAATACTCTAAAATCGAAGAATTTCGCAACAACTTCATCGGCGAAGCACGTCTTGTGGCCGATCTGATTCATACTAACATCGTTCAAACCTATCACCTCGGCGAAATCAGCGGGCAATACTTTATGTCCATGGAGTATGTAGACGGTATCACTTTGGATGATTTCATCGAACGCCATAAAGAAACTAAGCAGCGAATACCTCACGACCTTGCGGCGTTCATTGTATCGCGAATCTGCCGTGGCCTATCCTATGCACACCTTAAATGCGATACCGATGGCAATCCGCTTGGCATCGTGCATCGCGATGTAAATCCCAAAAACATAATGATCGCCGTAGGAGGTGATGTTAAACTTACCGACTTTGGCATAGCGAAAGCGCTCGACCTTATGTATAACGAAGAAGGCGAAGTCATCGCAGGTAAAGACGACTATCTCTCTCCCGAACAAGCGCTCCGGGAAGTCACCGACGGGCGGGCCGACCTCTTTAGCTGCGCAATTGTTCTTTCTGAAATGCTACTAGATGAAAATATCTTTTCCGATGAGGATGAGGAGCGCACGCGGAGTAATATCTTATCGATGCCCCTTCCAGACTACGGTGAGCGCTGCCCCGGGATTGATGAGCGACTCATAAAGTTGCTACAACGCGGACTCCAACGCGACCGTAACGCTCGTTTTCAAACCGCGACCGAGATGTTAACTTCGTTGGAAATGTTCCTTTACGGCGATGGTTACGGTCCAACAAACGAAAAACTAGCCTACTACATCGCTGATTTATACAGTCCCGACGGAGTTAAGGCTCGTGACAATTGGAGCCAAGGCACGACGCCCGGCATGCCTAACACAGTAGCTTAATCGGAGTCAATTACCATAGATGAGCACACAAGGATTTCAACAAGTTCAGAAGCAAGCCCAGACACTCGTCTTGGCACCTCAGCTCCGTAATTCGTTAAAGATCCTCCAAGCACCTGCCGTCGATCTGCGCACCTCCATCCTCGAAGAGTTGCAAGCGAACCCACTCTTAGAGGAAATGCCATTTGAGAGTATCAGCGTAGAAGAACAAAGGGATGACAATAGCTCCGAACTGGACCAAGACCGAGAGTTGGAGTTCGACTCAAGCGATTACAGCGTCCTCGACCGTATGAGCGAAGACATGCGAGAGCAGTTCTCCCAAGAAAATACAGGGACCACTTACACGACTGAAGACGAAGAGCGTAGGGAGCATTTCATGAACTCGCTCACGACCAGCGTGTCGCTCCAGCAGCATCTCCTAGAGCAGTCCGAACTCACAGACTGCACCGACAAACAACGCGAAGCACTCGTTTATCTCATAGGCTGTCTCGACGATAGTGGTTATCTCACAGAGACTACCTCAAATATTGCACTGACCGCGCATGTTCTCCTTGGTGACGTGCAAACTGCCCATGCCTTGCTGAAATCTTTCGACCCTCCGGGCATAGGCACCAGCGATATGCAGGATTGTTTGATTACTCAACTAGAGCTTCGTGGTCGCGCCAGCTCACTCGCCTCCCGCATTCTTAGAGATCATTTCCAACTGCTCATCCGGCGCCGCATCCCCGAATTAAGCCGTAAAACAGGCACAACTGCGGACGACATCCAAGACGCTATTCAAGAAATCGCTACACTTGAACCAGCACCGGGTAAACGTTTCAGCCCAGACTCAAATACAGTCATCAATCCCGACGTTACCGTCTATCAAGATGATTACGACGAATGGCAAGTCATCCTCAATAACGATTACATTCCCCGCCTACGCATAAGTAGCACCTACAAAGAACTCCTCGCTAAAGGAACCCTTTCCAAAAAAGAAAAAGACTTTCTACTCGAACGGATGCGCTCAGGTAAGTTCTTGATCAACTCGATCGAGCAGCGCCAGCAAACCATCGAACGTATCACTCGGGAAATTCTCAGTTTCCAAATCACCTTTTTCGAGTCAGGGGTATCCAAACTGCGACCTCTGACCATGAATACCATCGCGCAATCAGTCGGTGTTCACGAAACCACAGTCAGTCGCGCCATTGCCAATAAATACATTCGCACACCGCACGGCGTCTTTCCTTTTAAATACTTTTTCACTCCAGGCTTTAAGTCTGGAAGCGGAGAATCGGTTTCCAATAAAACAATCAAAGATATGATCCAACAGATCATCGAAAACGAAGATAGCGCAAAGCCACTAAGCGACCAGGGCATCGTTAACTTACTTCAAAAAAAGAACATCAAGATCGCCCGTCGCACCGTCGCCAAATATCGGGAAGAACTCGGCATACTCCCCACCAATCTACGCCGCCGCTACGATTAGCTTCGAATCACTCTATTGCCTCATGCGCAACAGGACGCTCGATATTCAACGTTTATTGCGCCCTCGGATGTGCCTGCTTATGCGCTTCCTTTAGTCGGGCAATGGAAACGTGCGTGTAGATTTGGGTCGTTGATAAATTAGCATGTCCAAGCAGTTCCTGAACGGCGCGGAGATCCGCACCATTATCAAGCAAATGAGTAGCGAAGCTATGCCGCAATTTATGGGGTGTCATATCCAACGGTAACTCTGCTGCAGCTAAGTGGGTCTTTAAAAGTTTCTGCACCAGGCGTGGCTCCATCGCCCGACCGTTACGCTGACACACCACCGGCCGATGATAATCCGGACTCAAATCAAATCGCTCCAAAAATACCTTTAGACAATGCATCGCCACCGGCCCCAAAGGGCACATCCGATCTTTCTGCCCCTTGCCTCGGACCTTGGCCACACCCTGCGCAGAATCCAATTGACCATGTTTCAAATCACAAAGCTCACTGACCCGCAAACCACCGCCGTATAGCAACTCTAGTATCAAGCTATCCCGAAACGCCTCAAATTCGCTGATTTTGCCCTCTTTCCACAGATCAACCGGCGCATTTAAGAGCTCCCTCATTTGCTTCTCCGTTAAAAACTTCGGCAGGGGCTTGTCCAGTTTCGGTAGGGTCACCGAAGTAAACGGATTTACCTGCACGATGCCCTGTCGCCTTAGATATAGATAAAACGCACGAAGCCCCGATACTCGGTTGTGCAATGTGCGCCGCGCCATAGTTCGTCCTTGTTCAACTAAATACGACCGCACCACCATTGATGTGACTGCTCCAAAATCATTGCTCCATCGCCCCTTCGCGAGTGCCCACACCACGAACTGCTCGACCGCTCCCCGATAATTACGAACCGTATAAGCCGAAACGCGTCTTTCCAGAGACAAATGATCGCAAAAATCCCTTAAATATGGAATTTCTGGAAAGTCTTCAGGCATGATGATTTTTAACGCTTATTTAAGCTGAACCGTTCGATCACCTCATCCGCAAAATAGCGATACGCATTCGCCCCGCTACTATTCGGCTCGTATTCGAAAATCGACTGCCCAAAACTCGGTGCCTCGCTGAGCCTGATGGAACGCGGAATCATCGTCCGAAAGACCAGCTCATCGAAGTGATTACGCACTTCGCCAACCACTTGATGACCTAGATTCGTGCGCTGGTCGAACATCGTCATTAAGATACCACCCAACTCCAAAGAGTCGTTCACACCTGCATCTTTAAGCTTATCGACCACCTTCAAAATCTGTCCGAGCCCTTCCATCGCCAAATACTCGCATTGTAGCGCAATCAGCAAATAATCCGCCGCCGCCAAACTGTTCATCGAAAGCATTCCCAGCGCCGGAGGGCAGTCCAGAATGATCGCATCGTAATCGTCCGAATCCCGTAAAGGCGCCAAACAATCTCGAAGTTGCACTAAATAATTCTCGCGTTGATAGAGCTCGATCTCGATTGCTGCCATATCCACCTCTGAAGGGATCATAAATAAATTTGGATTGGCTCCCACGGGTTGGACCTTCTCCAAGGCAGTTCCCTCGCCACAGAGCGGACCATACAGACTGCCGCCCTCTTCTTTCTCCAATCCGAGACCACTCGTCGCATTCGCTTGTGGGTCGAGATCCACTAAAACTGTGCGCACGCCGCTTTCCGCCAGCGCATAGCTCAAGTTAATCGCCGTAGTCGTTTTACCAACTCCACCCTTTTGATTCGCAATCGTAAATACCGTAGCAGACATGACACGATTGAATACGCCCCACCCGACACCCGTCGAGCAGAAAGCTACTAAACTGTTATCATAAGTAGAGGATTTCAGACCAAAGCAGGTCGCGAATTCCTGTCACCCCGAAGCAAATTAAACCGCATTACTAAAATCTTCTTCACGGTTACGATTCCAAAGCGTTAAACTCAAAATGCTGCATTGCCAGATCAACTGAGGTAGATATTTATCCAAACGAATTACGATTATGAAAATCCACATACAAATAGAAGCTATAGAAACGCTCGATTCGATTTCTGGATATTGGCAGCTTATAGATTATCAGGCACTCCTAGAATGCTGCGACGTTGAAGACTTCGCGCAAATGTCACTCACCGAAGCTGAAGAAATGCTTTTTATGGCATTAACTGATCGGGAGCCGGAGGAAGCAGCGAAAGTTCTCTTAACATACAAGTTTTCAGAGAAACTCCGAGCCGGGCAGATCGAGCAAATGTCCCATGAAATGCTCGAAGACTGTTTACCGGAAGAACATGCCGACATTCGTCTCCATTACGATTTGTTTGCCATCAATGAACTGCTCAACCGAGCCTTCAACAATACGTTCCCTGAAGCAAAGGCGACCAGCATTCGATTTAAACTGAAGGTGGGCGGCACGACACCTAGCGCGCCCAGTAAAGAGCTCTTAATCAAATCCTTAGCGCTATGCTTTGCGGAAGGACAAATCATTACCCGACTCTATGGCGAGCAAATTACGGGTAAGGTCCCCTTCCCCGAAGCAGAGAGTATCCTCTGGGAGGTCCAGCCTAACACTGACCAAACCTACACAATCTTGACTTCACGTTACTGGTTGGAGCGAGAAGACTTCGCCACACTTTCATCGGGGGGAGACGTCCAAATGCAAAAAGAACTTAAGTAAGCCGCCATCCTCAGGTCGCTAAATCCTTTATCAAAGGCATAGAAATAGCTAAACATAGTCTATGGATGCCCTACTACTCGGAGTCGCTTTCTTTTTTGGCTTAGTCGCTCAGCAATTCAAATTACCACCGCTGGTAGGCTTCCTCGTGTCTGGTTTTGTGCTCCAAGCTTTCGGGCAATCGGGAGGCGATTCGATTGCGATTGTTGCAGAGCTGGGTGTGACTCTAATGCTCTTTAGCATAGGAGTGAAACTACGCATTCGCACTCTGGCTCGACCTGAAATCTGGGCCGGTACAACCATGCACACAGCTTTTGTTATCGTATCACTCGGTGGTATATGCCTGGGCGTCTCCCTCTTGGTCGGAGAAGCTGCAGGGCTGACTTTTCAACAAGCGCTTATACTTGGGTTTGCGCTCAGCTTTTCCAGCACCGTGTTTGCCGTAAAAAGTCTGGAAGAAAGCGGGGATATGGGGGCCATGCACGGACGTATCGCGATTGGCATGCTCATCATGCAAGACATTCTTGCTGTATTATTTCTCACCTTCTCCACCGGCAAAGTGCCATCACTCTGGTCGATTGCTTTAGTCACAGTCCTTTTAGTAGGGCGCAAACAGATTGGCGCACTGATCGGGCGCTCCGGTCACGGAGAAATGGTCACGCTATGCGGTCTCTTTCTTGCTCTGGTTTTAGGTGCCAAAGGGTTTGAAGTCGTCGGCCTGAAGGCGGATTTGGGCGCCCTCTTTGTCGGCATCCTCGTCGGATCACACCCACGCGCCAAGGAACTTAGCAAATCACTCGTGGGACTGACAGACCTGTTACTGGTCGGCTTTTTTCTACAGATTGGCCTAGATGGTTCACTCTCTCTGCAGGGTATTCTTTGGGCTGCTCTTCTACTCTTAATTCTCCCACTTAAGAGCCTAGCATTCTTCTTTATTTTGACACGCTTTCATCTTCGCGCACGCACCGCATGGATGGCTGGGATCAATCTATCCACCTACAGTGAGTTCGGGCTCATCGTCATGGCGCTGGCCGTCAGTAAAGGTTGGATAACTGGCGACTGGCTAGTCGCTACCGCACTTGCGTTGTCATTCAGCATACTTGTTCTGGCACCACTCACCCGACAAGCGGAGCGTCTCTATGATCCACTTTCCGAGCGATTGAAGAAGTTTGAAACGAAAGGCCAACATCCCGACGACCTGCCGATTGAAACCAAAGGCGAGCGCATCGCCATCTTTGGCATGGGTCGGGTTGGATTAGCCGCCTACAAACACTTACACAAGCGCTACCCTGACTCAGTCATCGGTTTTGACCGGGATCCCTTCGCCGTGGAAAAGCATGTGGCTGGCGGCAGAAACGTGCTACTCGCCGATGCAACCGACTCAGACTTTTGGGAGCGGGCACGCATCCGCGACAAATTGGACTTAGTCGTTCTCGCCATGCCCAAACACAGTGCCAACGTGCATGCGGCAGAAAGTCTTAAACGACATGAGTTTCAAGGTGTCGTCGCAGCCACAGGGCTCTTTGACGATGAAGTAGCCGAACTCCGCAGACTTGGTTTAGATACTGCCTTCAACCTTTACAACGAAGCCGGCGCAGGTTTTGCTGCTCACGTAAACAACGTATTCTCGCAGCAACTACCTGATGTCGTTTCCAGATTAAAAGCGAAGCAATGATACAACAGAACCTTCGATGAAAATTTGGATTCTATATTTCGCTACAATCAGCTTCGCTTTCTTTAAAGGATTTTGCGTGGACACCCTAAACTATTCGTTCACAGCGGGAGAATTCAACTTTGAGATATTGGCAGAGCCTGAAACCGCTTACTTCTTAGAGCAGTCAATTGATTTAGAAAACTGGGAGTCTTTTTCAGCTGATTGGAGTGAGCTGCCCCTGATCAATCGCACTAAAGAAGTCGATACGGCTACAGATACTGCCGGATTTTTCAGGTTAACTTCCAAGCCGCTAAATCAAACGCCCCCAATTATCACAGAATTGAGCCTCTATCTGGGTGCTTTACATGCCCAAACAGACGGAAGGCACAGGATAAGATTCCATATCGAGACGGAATTCTGGAACCCTTATAATTTTAGTATAAAGCTACAAGGAGCCAGTCAAAACATAGCCTACTACATGGTTTTTGAAAATCTTCCTACTCTTACGGTTACAAATGTAACTAAAGGCCTCAGCTTTTCTGTAGACCTTGGTAACATTCCACTGGAAATTGCTGGTTCAGAAAGTCGTCGGAAAGTCAGTTCTTGGATCGAAATCGAAGACTTGGAACTACGGTCAGGAGAGATCTACCACTCGATCGAACCAGATCCTAGCTTTCATGCGAGGGGTTTAGCTCGATATATAGCTTCTCGAGAGAATCGCTGGAGTGCGTCTACAGCCACAAATATTTCGCCCAGTGATGAAGTAAGAATCGAAGTCACAGCATGTAACATTTCTGTATACCTCGTTCCATATGTTGGTGGTTATGATAGCTCTACAGATCAATTTGTGCTGAGTTCATCTGTAGTTTCGCTACTAGATATACCTTACGAAGGCTTTATTCTGAACCTCTTGGGGCAAGCCTACTCCCGACCTACTAGCAGCGACTACATTCTATCTGACTTCAACTTCGGATATCACTTAAAACTACGTGATCCGCATAGTATCGATACACTACTTCCACTGATAAATCCAAATACGGCCATAATTGATTTCAACGATCCCAGTATTTTGAACTTATTCGAAATCACTTCAGACCCCGCGGCTTTACCCTCCTCTTTATTTTACTTGTTTAGTCCAGTTGATACATTTTCAGATGAAAGCCGCAACTCACATACACCTAAAACAGACAGACCGGACATATTCATTTTCTCAGAGGACTAAATAGAAACAATCGCTACCTATTATTTCGTAATAATAAATTCATCTCAAGTAGCAACGATTCAGTCAAACTAATCAATTAACTCTACACCGAGTTGCCAAAACAAGCGATCCGGCATCGACGAGCTCGTCGGGTCTTTCAAAGTAACTGTGACTTTGCCTAGTTCCCTCTCAACAGACTGAACCGCCGGATGTTCAAAGCCAAAATCGCTCGACCAAAGAACTTCGCTTAGGGGGAAATCCGAACCCGACTTTACTTCAAGGCGGGCTGATAAGTAATCGCCATAAGTAAACTGTATAGAATCGCCACCAAAGACCTCCGGCAGTCCACTCAAACGATCCGAAGCGACCGGGTTTCCACCAAAGACCCACTCAAGTAGATTCGCCTGACCATCTCCATCTGGATCTCCTGTAGATCCTACACGTCCAAGCAGCACCGAGTCAGCAAATGATACATCTAACAGATTCAACCAACTCGCATAGGTCTCTCTAACTTCGACTGAGAACGAAGTTTCACTAGAACGCCCTTCGAGGTCGGTAGCCGTCACCGAGATGATTGCCTGTCCAGCGTTCGTCAGAGACGGAATCAGAGTGAAACTGTCCGTGCTCATACTTACGCTAACAACCTCCGGCGCACTAGAGGCAACCGCATACTGAAGCACTGAAACCTTTCTCGCATTGGTCTCCACAAAAAATTCTCGACCTAAAATACTATTGGTTAGTGGCAGTTCACCAAACGGAGAACCCAATTGATTTCTCGCATCATAAAAGGGCAAAGCCGCGACTTGATCGACCACATCCATCCCATCTCCGATAACTTCTGCAAAGACAGTAAATCCACTGTTCTGAGAGTCTAAATTCGCAGAATTGTCCCCCAAATTTATAAACCATCCACTCGTTGCAGAGTCAGGATCACCATCTATTTTAGCCATCGCCAGCGTCCCCCTCAGGTTGCTTACTCCCGGTTCATTCGTAATCGGATCGAATGTTGGAACCGGCAGAATACTTACATCAGTTTCGAAATAGAAACCACCTCCCTGAACAATAAAGCCGGGGACTAAACGATGAATAAAGTTTTCCGCAAATCGACCCGCCTCAATGTATCGGATGAAATTGTTTACGGTCACGGGCGCGGCACCTTCCAACATTGCAATATAGACTGTCTGAGTCAGCCCACTAAATTGAAAATCAATCGCAACCGCACGACCAAGCACATCCGGATCGGTGAAACGATCAACCAGCGACCGTTCGACACTTTCACCTTGAAGTTCAAGCTGTAGATCAATGAATCCATCAAGAAGCAGTGGATCTGCTTGGCCACAAACGCTCACGATCGTGAATAAAATGCTGATACCTAACTTGCAGAGCTGATTAGACCCTTTACCTGACTTAAAACCTGTCCTCATAGGGTCGCTATGTATGCGAGAAACAGTATTACGGTAAAGCCTAATCTCACGCTTGAAGAGGCACACTTCTGAAGCACTTTATGAAAATTTTAGCTTTTCATACTCGATATCTAAAGACTTCCCTACTTATTAATATAATGTCAGATCAAAATACCATGGACGCTGAGACACTTAGAAAAAAAAGTTCAATAGAGCGTCGTGAAAATTGGAAACGTTGGGGCCCCTACCTGGCTGAGCGCCAGTGGGGCACGGTGCGTGAGGATTACTCGGGTAACAGCGATGCCTGGAACTCCTTTCCCTACAGCCATGCATCCATGCGCACTTACCGCTGGGGTGAAGACGGCCTTCTTGGTTTCACAGATCGCCGTTGTCGGCTTTGCGTCGCGCCAGCTCTCTGGAATGGTAAGGACAGCCACCTCAAGGAACGACTTTTCGGACTTTCTGGCCCACAGGGGAACCACGGCGAGGACGTGAAAGAACTCTATTACTACCTGGACTCATCACCCACGCATAGCTATGCAAAATCGCTTTATAAATATCCACAGGCGGAGTTTCCCTATGCTCTGCTACATGCTAAGTCCCGAGAGCGCGGATTAAAAGACCCTGAATTCGAACTCGAAGACACCGGCCTTTTCGACGAGGGGCGCTACTTTGATGTGCAAGCTGAGTATGCGAAGTCGACTCCCGATAACTTGCTTATCCGTTATCGCATTACCAACCAGGGCCCCGAGGCTGCGACCATACATATCCTGCCCACCATTTGGTTCCGCAATACTTGGGTTTGGGGCTGTGAGCATGAGGGCTGCACGCCAAAGCCATCCATACAAAAAACCGCCACAGACCAACTCACCCTCGATCACGACTCGCTCGGGCGATTCTACTTTCATGTCGATGATCAAGCGCAGGAGGGCGAGTCCGCAGAATGGCTCTTTACAGAGAATGAAACTAACACTGAAGCCATTTGGGGAAAACCGAGTTATACACCCTACGTCAAAGATGCTTTTCACCGGCACGTCGTTCGCGACGAAAAAGGGGTCGTCAACCCGGAGCCAAAAGGAACCAAAGCAGCTATCTGGTTTCAGCGCACAATTCAACCCGGTGCTACCGTTGAGATACGTTGCCGCTTATTTAGCGAAAAAGAAAAACCTGACGAAATTTTCGGCTCAAGCTTCGACCAAGTCTTCGAGCAACGTATTAAAGAGACAGATACCTTTTACGCCGGATTACCGACAGCCGCCAAAGACCCGGAATCCTCTCGTATCCAAAGACAAGCCTACGCAGGCTTGCTTTGGACCAAGCAATTCTTTCACTACTCTGTCAATGATTGGCTGAAAGGAGACCCAGGCGCGACCCCGCCGCCCTCAGAACGCCTGAATGGACGAAATAAGGAATGGAAGCATCTCTTCGCGCATGATGTTTTGAGTATGCCAGACAAATGGGAATACCCTTGGTTTGCAGCGTGGGACCTCGCCTTCCACATGATCCCCTTTGCGCGGATCGACGCCGAATTCTCCAAACGACAACTCCTGCTGATTCTCCGGGAATGGTATATGCACCCAAATGGTCAAATACCTGCCTATGAATGGAATTTCAGCGATGTAAATCCACCCGTGCACGCGTGGGCCGTCTGGCGTGTTTATCAAATCTCTGCTGAGCAAGACAAACCCGATACCTCGTTCCTCAAACAGGCTTTCCTCAAGCTCTTAATTAATTTCACTTGGTGGGTGAACCGCAAGGATGAGTCCGGCAATAATCTCTTTTCCGGCGGCTTCCTGGGTTTAGATAACATCGGGGCTTTTGATAGATCCAAGCCGCTACCCGGTGGCGCACAGCTCCAACAAGCTGACGGCACCGCATGGATGGCCTTCTACTGCACCACCATGCTGCGCATTGCCCTCGAATTAGCAAAGGATGATGCGGCCTATGACTCAATGGCCTCAAAGTTCTTCGAACACTTTATGAATATTGCCGATGCCATGAACACGGTCGGCACCTCAGGCCTCTGGAACGAAGAAGACGGTTTCTACAACGACGAGCTTAAGATGGACGGCCAGTCGATCCTTATACGGATCCGATCACTCGTCGGGCTTATCCCGCTTATCGCAGTTGAAATACTCGACGAAGCCAACATCGAGAAAATGCCCGGCTTCCGTCGACGCATGGATTGGTTTTTGAAACACCGGACAGACCTAGGCGAGCAAATCAGTCTCTATGAATGCGATGAAACCGACAGCGCGCACCACCTTTTGGCCATTCCTTCAAAAGAACGCCTGAAGCGGGTTCTGCAAAAAATGCTCGACGAGGCAGACTTCCTCTCACCTTACGGAATACGCTCGCTCTCGAAATACCACGAAGCCAACCCCTTTAATCTGGACTTCGGAGGCGAGCTCCACCGAGTGGCTTACACGCCTGGAGAGTCCGACAGCCACCTCTTCGGCGGCAACTCAAATTGGCGCGGCCCAATCTGGTTTCCTCTGAACTACATCTTACTCGAGGCTCTTCGCAAGTATAGCCAATTCTACGGGGACACTCTCCTCGTAGAATACCCAACCGGCTCGGGGAAACGCGTCACGCTGGGTATCGCCGCAGATGGGATCGAACAACGCTTGATAAAGATTTTCCAACCTAATCCAGATGGCAGTCGCCCGTTCAATGGCAAAAGTGAACTCTACAAAAAGCGCCCTGAATTTAAGGACCTGGTTCTCTTCCACGAATATTTTCATGGTGAGTCCGGCGCAGGTTTAGGCGCAAACCACCAAACGGGTTGGACCGCTCTAGTCGCCGAGTTTCTTAAGTAGTTTTTTCTTAACCACCGTCTTTTTCTTAGCGACAGTCTTCTTCTTAACCGCCGTCTTTTTTCTAACGACCGTTTTCTTCTTTGAGACTTTCTTTGTCGCAGTTTTTTTCTTCGTAACAGGTGTCGTCGCCCACAAGCGAAAGCCGCCCTCGAATGCGTTGTTGTTGTCACCTAGAACAGCATCCTTCGGTAGTTTTTTCAAAAGCTTTGCATTGCCACCCCCTAGAACAACGTAGTCCGTCTGCGTGGCTTCTTTCAGCATACCGACAATTTTTGTCACCTGCGTTCTCCATTTTTTCTTACCAAGCTTTCCTAACCCGCGTTTACCTGCAGTATCTTCGAGCGTTCCTTTCTTATAAGGTAAGTGCGCTAGCTCCATCGGTTGGATAACCCCGTCGATGATAATGGCCGTTCCCAAGCCAGTTCCGATTCCTAAAAAGAGCATGCGTCCACCCGAGTAGCTACCGAGGGCTTGGAGCGCGGCATCATTAATTACTTTAACCGGGCAACCGAACGCTTTTTCAAAATCGAAACCAACCCACCCCTTGCCTAAATTGACCGGGTCCGAAATCGGCGCTCCATTAACAACAGGACCGGGATATCCCATCGAGATACGGCCGTAGCTCCAATCCGCGGTAGCAGCCTTTACCTTCGAAACCATCTCTTCTGGTCCCAGCTTCTTTCCCGAAGAAATTTTAACACGCTCCTCTATACCCGTTGCTAAGATCTTTATGTTTGAGCCACCAATATCGATTACAAGAGTTTTCATAGTTATTACTGAACTGATCTTAATAAAAACCGCAAGGTTTCTCGTAGGCCTCGCAAAATACAAAAGACAGGTCAGAAGGACCTAAACTACGGAATATCCTGGCCTTACCAAGTGTTCTGTAACTCTTAAATGTGCTTTCGCATGAAGGCCTTGATAGCCTCTGGCGTCGGCTCAACTGTATACTTAACAATTGGGTGTGCTTTCAAGGTTTCTAATGAAGGATGCGTGCTCTCTTCTTGAATAGCTTCGCGAATGGTATCCGGAAATTTTGCCGGATGTGCCGTTGCAAAAATCATCTCCGGATCAGTCGATCCTTCCATAGCCTTAAAGCCGCAAGCAGTATGTGGATCAATAACGTATCCGTAATTCTTATACGTATCCTTGATCAAAGCACTGATCTCCACATCATCCGTGCGTGAGCTACTAAAGGTATCGCGGTCAAAGTGCTCGAAAATGTATTTACCCGTGTCTTTGAAGGTCTGAATAATCTCGCGCACCTTCGCGCTATCTTTGTCTTCCGCGTAATAGAGGAAACGCTCAAAGTTAGACGCCACTTGAATATCCATCGAAGGTGCCACACTGGGTGCGACCGCATCGAGCGAATACTCGCCGCTCTCAAACAAGCGGTGCAAAATATCGTTTTGATTGGTCGCGACACGGAAGCCCTTGATCGGCACCCCCATACGCTGGACTAACCAGCCTGCTAGCACATTTCCGAAATTACCCGTCGGCACAACGAAGATCGCGCGTTCACGCACTGATTCCGGCAGCTGGAAGAAGGCATACAAATGATACACGCATTGCGCGAGGATCCGCGCCAAGTTAATCGAGTTCACGGCCGACAACCCGACTTCTGCTGCAAATTCCTGATCGCCGAAAACCGTCTTCATAGCAGTCTGCGCATCGTCAAAACTGCCCTTGATCGCGAGCGGAAAAACTCCTTCCGCACCCGTGCAAGTCATCTGGCGCTCCTGTAGCGGCGAAATACGACCGTCAGGATACAGAATGAAAGTCTTTACGCCCTCTTTACCCAAAAGTCCATGTATCGCGGCCGCTCCCGTATCTCCCGAAGTCGCGCCTAAGACAGAAATGGGCTTACCGGTGCGGGCAATCTGCGCTTCGTAAAGATTGCCCAACAACTGAAGCGCAAAATCCTTAAAAGCCAGAGTCGGACCATGGAAAAGCTCTAGCACAAAAAGTTCATCACTCAGCTTTTTGATCGGGGCAACCGCCGGATGATCAAACTTTGTATACGACTTGTGCACAATCGCATGCAGTTCCTCCGCTGGAATATCCGTCGCGAAGCATTTAAAGAACGCCTCACACAGATCGACATAGCTCAGCTTAGACCACGCCTCGAGGTGCAGGCTAAGATCCGGCAACTCGTCTGGAAGGTAAAGCCCACCATCCGGAGCTAAACCCTGCGCCACTGCAGTGGAAAAAGAAACCGGTGGGACCTGCCCGCGTGTGCTAATGTAGTTCATTTTAAGAGAATATAGGAGACAAAATGAAGGAGTGAGAAGCAAAAAGTCAGAATCAAGGTATTCAAAATTGGATCCCGCTTAGCGGGATTCGACGTTCGTTGACTCCGATTACTTCTCCAACCCAAAAGCCGCGTGCACCAACTTGGTCGCCTCCTCCGCATCCTTCGGATCGATGCCGACCGAGATTTTAATCTCCGAAGTGCTGACCAGCTGTATATTTATACTTCCCTTCCCGAGTGCAGCAAAGAGCTTTGCCGCTACTCCAGAGTGCGAACGCATACCCACACCAACGACCGAAACTTTAGCAATATCACTCACTTCAAAAACACCGACATCGTCTGACTCAGGAAAGGCGCTGAGCACGGCCTTCTCCGCTCGTTGCACATCTTCACGAGGCACGGTAAAGGTCATGTTCGCCTTACCTTTGCGCCCGATATTTTGCACGATCATATCCACACTCACGCCCGCATCGCCCAGCGACTCAAAGAGTTGTGCTGCCGTGCCGGGACGGTCTGGAAGATCGTTCACTACGATTTTCGTTTGATTTTTATCAAGAGCGACGCCACTGACGACGACGTCTTCCATGGAAGCAACTTCTTCTTTCACAATAGTTCCCGGGTTGTTGTTAAAACTGGAGCGCACTTCGAAAACGACGCCAAATTTTTGCGCGAATTCGACCGCGCGGTTTTGCATGACCTTGGACCCACTACTCGCGAGTTCCAACATCTCTTCATACGAAATTTCATTAAGCTTTCTCGCATCCGGCACGATTCGCGGGTCCGCCGTGTAGACGCCATCCACATCGGTTAGAATTTGACAAAGGTCTGCCTTCAC